>Ga0256830_1000262_pt1 | contig 46292 bp, 35 predicted proteins | sample 128326metaG_FD_190537 | JGI IMG/M metagenome (GOLD analysis project Ga0256830, IMG submission 190537) | Hydrothermal vent microbial communities from Lau Basin, Pacific Ocean - 128-326 | ecosystem: Environmental > Aquatic > Marine > Hydrothermal vents | place: Pacific Ocean: Lau Basin | collected...
CCAGGCCTTCGGGGTCCGCCGCCCGACGCGCGCCCATCTCCGCGATCCCGAAAGCCCATTCCCGCGGCCCGGCCGAGGGCGGCAGGCAAAGGGCGTAGGGTCCCTCCCCGAGGAGGAGGGGCACGCCCCCGACCCCGGCCGCGACGACCGCCAGTCCACAGCAGAGGGCCTCCATCAAGGCGTTCGGCCATCCCTCGTGACGGCTCGGGAACACGAAGATCCCACCCTCCTCCCGGAGGAGGGCGGCGACCTCCGAAGGGCTCCTGGGTCCCGGGAGGTGGACCCGCCCGGAGATCCCGAGCCTCTCCGCCCGCCGGAGAAGCCTTCCCCGCTCCGGCCCTTCCCCGATCCATTCGAGGGGCGGAAGGTCCCGGCCCTCGGGCCGGGCGAGGGCCTCCAGGAGGAGCCCGACCCCCTTGTCGGGGACGAGACGCCCGACCCCGACGAGACGAGGGGCGCTGGGGCGGAGGGTCCTCGCGAAGCGAAGCGGATCGACTCCGTTCGGGGCCACGTGGACCCGCAAACCCGGAACGAGTTCCTCGAGCCTCCGGGCCAGCTCCGGGCTCACGGCCAGGACGGCGGCGGCTCGGGGGAGGAGCCTTCGATACCTCCTCCGTACCCGGGGGATATCGGCAAGCACGTCCACGTCGCTGCCCCGGGCGGTCACGAAACAGGGAAGACCCCGGGGGGCGGCGAGCGCGAGGGCGGCCATCGCGTCAGGGAAGAGGAAGTGGGCGTCGACGAAATCGGGCCGGAAGTTCCGCAGGAGTTCCCGGAAGCTCGAGGCCGCTCCCAGGGCCATCCGCTCGGCGTGCGCGAGGGTTCCGATTCCCGGAAGATGGGGATAGGAGGGGCGGCGCATCGGATACGGTCCGTCTTCGGAGCGGGGAAGGCGCGCGAGCGCCGCGGGAACCGGTCCCAGCGGAGGCCAGGGACGGGGCTGGATCCAGGAGGGATCGGCCCCCAGTTCAGCCGCGAGGCGGAGGCAGCGCTCCCGGACGAAGGCGCCGTGGGCTTCGAGACCCGGTCCGGGATGCAGGGTGCTGAAAACGAGGAATTTCATCCCCTCCCCCAACGCTCCCACCAAAGGTGGAGCATCAGAACGGCCCAGAGACCCTCGGAGCGGTCCCGGACCCCCCGCGCATGCTGCCTCCTCCAGAGGTCCAGGGTCTTCCGCCGCAGGAAGCGGGCGGCGAACTCCCCCCGGCAGGCCTCGAGAACCCTCCCGGCGAGGGGCCCGCGCAACCAGGCCTTCAGGGGGATCGAGAACCCCCGCTTCGGCCTGCGCATCCAGGCCCGCCCCAAGCGGGGCTCGAAGGCCTCCTTCGGCAGCTTCTTGCCTTCCCGGGAGTCGAACTTCCAGGAGGCCGGAAGTCCGGCCGCGAAGCCCACGATCTCCGGATCCAGGAACGGACAGCGGAGTTCGAGGGAGGCGGCCATCGAGCAGCGGTCGACCTTCGCGAGGATGTCGCCGGGCAACCAGGTCCGCAGATCGAACTCGAGGAGCCGGTTGTCCGGATCCTCGGCGAGGCCGTCTTCCCAGATCTCCCGGAACCCTTCGTAGGGGTCCGCGTCGCCGGCCGCTTCTGGCTCGAAGAGGGCGTCGACCTCTTCCGGCAGGAGGCTCGACACCGAGCGGAAGTAGGCTTCCGCCGGATCGAGGGCGAGGTTCGCGAGGCTTCGCTTGGCCCGCAGGGGGCGGGGCAGGAAGTCCGCCTTCGGACAGGCCCGCGCGAGAAAGGCCCAAACTCTTCGGGGAAGGCGCCGTCGCCACGTCCTCTCGAGCCGGTCGAAGCGGTACCTCCGGTATCCGCCGAAGGACTCGTCCCCGCCGTCACCTGAGAGGGCGACCGTGACGTGTCTGCGCGCGGCCCGGCTCACGAGGAGGGTCGGCCAGCAGGAGGAATCGAGCAGGGGATCGTCCAGAAGTTCGGCGAGGGCCTCGAGTTCCCCCTCCGACCCGGGCCTGCAGCATTCCTCGTGGAGATCAATGCCGAGCCGCGCGGCGAGACCCCGCGCGGCCCTGCGCTCGTCGTGATCCCCCTCGGCGAAGCCGACCGTGACCGCGGTGACCCCGCCCCCCGCGCCCCGGGCCGCCTCGACCATCGAGGCCACGACCGCGGCCGAATCGATCCCTCCGGAAAGGAACGCACCGAGCGGGACCTCGGCCTCCAGCCGGCGTTCCACGGCCGCGTCCGTCAGGTCCCGGAGCCGGCCGGCCGCCTCCTCGAAATCGAGACCCTCCGGGTTCCCGGACCCGTCGAAAGGGGGCCGCCAGTAGCGGCGTTCTTCGAGGGCGCCGTCTTGGCGGACGAGGGCGAGGCTTCCCGGAAGGAGGGAGCGGACCTCCTTCCAGACGGTCCGTCCCCGGGACACGTAGCGAAGGGCCGCGAGTTCGCGCAGCGCACCGGGATCGAGGGTCCCCGGAAGCCAGGAGACCGCGTGGAAGGCCCGCAGCTCGCTCGCGAAACCGCGCCTTCCGCCCGCCTCGTAGAGGTAGAGGGGCTTCTTGCCGAGCGGGTCCCGGGCGAGCAGGGTCTCCCCGCTCTCCAGGTCGTGGACCGCGAAGGCGAACATGCCCCGGCAGAACTCCGGAAGCCGGACGCCCCATTCGGCGTAGCCATGGAGCAGGACCTCGGTATCACAGCGGGTCCGGAAACGCCGTCCCTTCGCCTCCAAGCGGGCCCGAAGTTCCTTGTGGTTGTAGATCTCCCCGTTGAAGACAACCGCGAGACGGCCGTCCGGGGTCGTCATCGGCTGATGTCCGTGTTCGAGGTCGAGGATCGCGAGTCTGCGGTGGGCGAAGGCGGCGCGCGGGAAACGGAGCACGCCCTCTCCGTCGGGGCCCCGATGCGCGAGACTCGTGGCCATCGCCCGGCAAAGGCCCTCGACCTCCCTACCGGTGCCGAGGGGTCCGCCGTCCGGCCCCGGCAGGATTCCCGCGATCCCGCACACCTCAATGCCCCCAGCGCGGTCTCGGCCCTCGACGAGGCATTCCGAACCCCCTCGGCGGCCTCTTCTCCGGAAGCCCCGGAAGCCTCAAGGGGGCGAGTTCTTCCTCCGCGGACTCCTCACGTTCGTGTTCGGGGAGCAATGTCCAGCGCCTCGCGATGATCATGAGACAGCTGATCAAGGCGAGGAGATGGTAGATCAGATCGAAGTGACCTCGATTCAGGAAGGTGGCCCCCACGACGAAGGCGACCAGGCTCGCCTCGAACATCCGGGCGTAGTGGAAGATCCACTCTCCCCCCCGAACCGAGAGGCCGAGTCTGCGGAGTCTCCGGCAGGCGACGAAGCCGCCGCCCAGGAGGGCCAGATAGGTCAGGAACGAGAGGGTGCCTCCTTCGGCCCAGATCTGCAGGTAGCTGTTGTGGGCGACGGGGGCGTAGGACTCCCCGAAGGAGATGCCCTGCTTGAACTCGTCCCAATGCACCTGGTAGTTCCGCATGCCGACCCCGAAAACGGGATAGGCGCCGATCATGCGCAGCGCGATCGTCCAGGCCCGAAGCCGGCCCATCGCGGAGGAATCCTTCTTGTACTGGCCGATCGAGAAGATCCGGTCCCGGACATGCTGGGGCGCGAGGAAGAAGAACCCGAAGACGAAAAACAGGAGGGCAATGACTCCGATCATCTTCTTCCGGGCACGGAGCCAGAACACGCCGATCACCGCGCACATCGACAGGAATCCCCCCCTGCTGTGCGTCAGCATGACGGTCAGCATCGTCAGGATCACCCCGAGGAGCGTGGCCTTCTTGATCCACGGCCGGTTCTCGACCTGTCCAAGATAGAAGAGCAGCGGCATGTTCATGACGAGCGCCAGCGCGAAGTCGTTGTTGTCCTCGAGCATGCCGCCCGGACCTCGGTGGATCTGCGCTCCGCCCGTCAGGATGCCGAAGAGCCCCCCCTTGATCCCGAAGAACCCGAGCGAGAGGGCGATCGTCCAGAGAATCGTCCTCAGGCGCTGCCGGGAGTCGACCTGGCCCACGGTGAACAACGCGATTGCGATGATCTTCACGAACTCGAAGAATCTCCGCATCACGTAACTGCTCTGATCCCTCGCCTGAAGGAGGCTCAAGAGCGTCAGGATCCCGAGCAGCATCATCGCTCCGGTTCGGAAATCGAGCCTCGTGAAGCGGCGCTTGCCGGCCTCGTGGAAGACCCACCCGAGCAGCATCGCGATGCTGACATAGAAGGAGAACCGCATGTTGCGGGCGAATCCCCAGCAGAGATCCTGGGCGCGCATGTAGGCGAGCCAGGAGAAGGTCAGGAGCCCGATGAAGGGGACCCGGAATCCCAGCGGAATGCTGAGGGCGACGATTCCGAAGACGAAGAGGTCCCGCAGGCTCATGCGGGATCATCCTCCGTGCCCGAAGAGGGCGTCGAGAGCCCCCCGCGCCCAGTCCGGGAGTCTCACCGGATCGAGGAAGTAGACTCCGATGAGCGCCGCCATCAGGAAGAGGGCGGCAGCCGTGACCGCGGTGATCCGCATGCGCCGCTTCCTCGCCGCCTCGGCCTCCTCGGGTAGTTCGAGATGGCTGACCCCTCCGAGAGCGGGAACGGGAAGACCCCGCTGGACCTCCTCCAGGGTCTTCCAGGTCGCCTGCATCAAGTCGAAGAGGAAGATCAGGCCGATCGCCGAGGCCAGCCCGATGCCCGACCCGAGCAGGGCCACGAGCCACCGGTTCGGATAGGTCGGAGCGGGAGGGGGTTCCGCGTTCGTGACGACCTCGATGATGGCGGAAGTCTTCTCGAGCCGCCCACAAAGGTCGTCCTGGTTCTGCAGGAGCCTCCGCGCACTCTCCCAGGCTTTCCTGCTCTGCGTCACGAGGCTCTCGAGGCGTTCCGCACTCTCCCGGGCGCTCGGCATCGCGCTCACGTATTCGCTGAGTTCCTTGTAGGTCTTCCTCCAGCCCTCGAGGCGGGTCTCATCCGCCTTTTGGACCCCCTTCAACTCCGCGAGCTTCTTGTTCGTCTCGATCCAGAGGGGATTGGGCTCCTTGACGAGGGCTTGACCCGCGGGGGCTTTCATGGCCTTTTTGATCCGCGCCTCGAGAACTTTCTTCCGCGCGAGGGCGGCCGCGTAACTCGGGTGCGAGGGGCGCCAGTCCCGGATCTTCCGCTCGAGAACCTGGAGTTCGGCAAGGTCAGCTCCGATCAGGGCGAGGAGAGCCGGATCGTTGACCGAAGGGGTCTTGGTCCTCTCCTTCGGTATCTTCGCGAGACGTCGCTCGAGGTCCTCGATCTCGGCCTTACGACTGCGGATCCCGGTCTCGAGTTCGGCCAGCTTCGTTCCCAGCCGGGCCCATTCCTCCTTGCGGATCGCATACAGGGGCTTGCCGTCGATCGTCCTCGCGAAGGGGTCGAGTCCCGAGGTCTCGTACCAGCGCCTCATGTCGGCAAGGGCCTGCTCGTATTCGTTGAAACGGGCCGCCACCTCGTCCTGCAAGCGTTCCCTTTCCGACCAGGCTCTCTGGCGTACGAACTCCGTCTCCCTCTTCAGGTAGAGATCCCGGATCCTGTTCGCGAAATCCGCGGCGCGGATCGGGTCCTGGTCCCGGAAGAGGATCGCCAGCATCGCGGACGATCTCCCCTCTCCCGAATCGAGATCCAGAACCGTGATCCGGCTGATGACCTCCCAGATCCTCCCCCGATACTTGTCGATCGAGTCGTTCCGGAGCGCGTAAAAATCATCCCACCCGAGACTGCGGACGACTTCGTCGACGAGGTTGAAATCGGAGATCGTATGCCGGGCCTTGCTGACCTCCTTGACGAAGGGGTCCTGGCGCGGCCCGGACGGAGAGTCAGCCAGCAGGGCGGGATGGAGGCGGACCAGGGTCCGGGCCACGTAGTAGCGCGGGATCATCCAGGCCACGAAGAGCCCGATCAGCAGCCCGATCAGGGCCGCCGGCAGGAGCTGCCAGCGCCTTCGCTGCAGGAGTTCCAGATAGCGGCCCAGTTGCAGGCTGGGCAGCTCGAGTTCGCTCATAACACCTGGCCGTGGTCAAGAGTCCCCGGGGCGCCTTGGACGGCGCCCCGATCGGGGCCTTCCCGGAGGCCCCGGGACCGGTCCTCCATGCTAAGGCGGGTCCGGCTCCAGGGAAGGCGAGCCCCTGATGTCATCGGCATTTCCAGGCGGCCGGCTTTCCGACCGGCTCCGGAAAAGCGGTCGGCCCCCGGTGTTCTCCCGCCGGTATCCCCGTCCTCCGCTTAGAAGATCCAGGGCGTGTAGAAGTAGTAGTAGTTCCTCTTGCCGGTGAGGACCTCGTACTGATACTGGAGTTGGACCCCCTGGAACAGAGCACCTACGATCGTCGACAGGGGCAGGAGCAGCTTCTCCATGAAGCGGGAGATCGTCCCGAAGAAGGTCGGCGGGACGTAGAGGATGTCGTTTTCCCGGATGTTCAGGTTGTAGGTCGAGACCCCGTCCGTGACGAGATGGCGGAGATTGATCGTCACGATCAAGGGATTCCTAGGATCCGCCCGGATCAGGCGGATCCGCCCGAGATTCGCGAGCCGGGTCACCGGGAAGAGGGCAAAGACATCGAGGATCGTGAGGTCGCCGCGGAAGGGCCGGACCCCGGGACCGAGGACCTCGCCGAACATGAAGAAGACCTTGGCGCCGGTCAGGATGCGCGCGTCGATCTTGATCGGAGCCGTGTAGAGGGTCTGGAGCTGTTCGCTGACGAGGGCTCCGATCGCCTTCTCGGTCAGACCGAGCACCATGACGGGCCCGACGTTCGGAACGAAGATCGTCCCGTCCACCGCCACAGGCTGGGGACCCGCGACCAGAAGGTAGAGATCCTGGAAGCTCGGATTCGTCAGGAGCGCCGGGCTGACGAAGAACTGGATCGTGTCTCCGATGCTCGCGTAGTTCTCGACCTGGGCATCCCCCTCGGCCCGCCTCCCGAAACCCTGCTGCACGAGAAGTTCCTGCACCCTCTTGTCGGGAATCGAACCGCAGGAAGCCGAGAGAACCGTCAGCCCGAGAAGCAGGACCCGGAACATGGCCGCCTTGACGCGTCGCATGTCCCCGAAGATAGCCTGGGGGAGCCCTCGAAGGAACCTCGCGGAGGAGACCCCGCCCGGGTCTTCAGGAGAGGCGGTCCCCGTATTGTCTGTCATAGTATTCCCGGTAGGCCCCCGAGCGGACCCGTTCGCACCAGGAGAGGTTCTCCCGGTACCACTCGACGGTGGCGGCGAGCCCCTCCTCGAATCCGCGGGAAGGCTCCCAGCCCAGTTCCTCGCGGATCTTCGTCGCGTCAATCGCGTACCTCCGGTCGTGCCCCGGACGATCCTTGACGAAGCGGATCAGATCGGAAGAGGCCCCGACCGCCTCGAGGATCGCGTTCACGACCTCGAGGTTCTCCCGCTCCGAATTCCCCCCGATGTTGTAGACCTCCCCCGGACGGCCCTCCTCGAGCACCCTGAGGACCGCCCGGTTGTGGTCCTCGACATGGATCCAGTCCCGGACATTCCGGCCGTCGCCGTAGACCGGCAGTTCCTTCCCCTCGATCGCATTCAGGATCATCAGGGGGATCAGCTTCTCGGGGAACTGGTAGGGCCCGTAGTTGTTCGAGCAACGGGTGATCAGGGTCTCGAAGCCGTGGGTGTGGAAGGCCGCACGCACGAGGAAATCGCTGCCGGCCTTGGAGGCGGAATACGGGGAGTTTGGCCGGATGGGCGAGACTTCCGAGAACTTTCCCTCGGCGCCGAGGGAACCGTAGACCTCGTCCGTCGAAACATGCACGAAACGACGGACCGCGTGGCGCCTCGAAGCGTCCAGGAGGACCTGGGTCCCGAGAACGTTCGTCCGCACGAAGGCCGTGGCGTCCAGAACCGAACGGTCGACATGACTCTCGGCCGCGAAATGGACGACCAGATCCGGTTTCGCGGAGGCGAAGACCTCCTCGACCGCCTCCGCGTCCGCGATGTCCGCCCGAAGGAAGGAATACTTCGGATCCCCCTCGACGTCCTTCAGGCTCTCTAGGTTCCCCGCGTAGGTGAGCGCATCGAGATTCAGAACCGCGTAATCCCGTTCCCTGCACAGGAGTCGAATGAAATTGGAGCCGATGAACCCGGCCCCCCCGGTGATCAGGACTTTCGTCATCGGATTCTCTCCTTACCAGCCTCGTCCCCGCCCTCCGTGCCGGATGCCTCGAGCCACGCCCGCAACCCCACCTCGACCCCGGGCATTCGCCTCCCGAGAACGGATTCGAGTTTCCGGAGATCCAGAACCGCATGCCCAGGGCGCGGAGCGGGGAGATCTAGATCCTCCCCCCGGATCCTGCGGATCTCCGTCCCCCCGTAACCACTCAGGTCGAGGATGCGACGGGCGAAATCGTACCAGCTCATAGCCTCCCCGCAGGCCAGATGGAACAGGCCCCGCGCACTCGCATGGATCAGATCCAGGGCCGCGGAGGCGAGATGCGGGGCGTAGGAAGGCCGTCCGATCTGGTCGTCGACGACTGCGAGCGGTTCTCCGCTCCGGGCCCGGGCCAGGATCGCCGCCGGGAAGTTCCGGCCCCGGGGCCCGTAGACCCACTGGGTGCGGCAGAGTAGGAAGCGATCGAGTCCGGCCTCCAGGACGGCCCTTTCCCCACGCTCCTTGGTCCTTCCATAGACCGAGAGGGGCCTTACGGGATCCTCCTCCCGGTAGGGCTCCTCCTTCATTCCGTCGAAGACGAAATCGGTGGACCAGTGGAGCAGGGCGATCCCCCGTTCCTTGCAGACCGCGGCGAGCATTCGGGGGACCTCGGCATTCAGGGTTTCCGCCCACTCGGGTTCCCGCTCGCAAGTATCCACCTTCGTGGCGGCCGCGCAGTTCAGGATCCAGGAGGGCCCGGTCCTCTCGACCGCGCGGACCAAGGCATCCCGGTCCGTCACGTCCAGCTCGTCACGCCCGAACCCCACGACCTCGAACCCCCGCGCCCGGGCCTCCTCGCACAGGGCGCGCCCGATCTGTCCTCGGGCGCCGGTGATCAGGAAGGCGGTCTTCGAGGCGGACACGGCCGGGGCTCACGGTTCGAGCTTGTTCGCCCCCCCCTTCGCGACGAGATTGTTCGCGCGAAGAAGGGATTCGAAGGTGCCGGCGTCGGTCCACCAGCCCTCGAGCACCTCGCTCGTCAGGGTGTTCCTCTCGAGATAGGCGTTGTTGACGTCCGTGATCTCGAGTTCGCCGCGGGCGGAGGGCTTGAGGGACTTGATGATCGAGAAGACCTCGGCGTCGTAGAGGTAGATACCGATGACCGCGAGATTCGATTTCGGATGCCTCGGCTTCTCCTCGATCCCCAGGACGCGGCCCCCGGCATCGACCTCGGCCACCCCGAAGCGCTCGGGGTCGGGGACCTCCTTCAGGAGGATCTTGGCCCCCTCTCCCTGCGCGAGGAAATCCTCGACGGCCTTCTTGATGTTCCCCTCGATGATATTGTCCCCGAGGATCACGCAGATCGGATCGCCTCCGGCGAAATCCTCGGCGAGCCGCAGGGCGGCTGCGATCCCCCCCTCCCCGCGCTGGTAGGCGTAATGGATCCGCTTCAGGCCGAAATCCGCCCCGTTCTCGAGAAGCCTGAGGAAATCCCCGGCGCTGTTCCCGCCCGTCACCAGGAGGATGTCCTCGATCCCCGCGTTGACCAGGCACTGGATCGGGTAATAGATCATCGGCCGATCGAAGACGGGAAGGAGGTGCTTGTTCGTCACCTTCGTCAACGGATGCAGCCTGCTCCCGAGTCCGCCCGCCAGAATCACACCTTTCATCGTCATCTTCTTCCTTCCAAACGGTCCTCGCGGAACCCTCAGCTCCCGCTGTGGGCGGGCCGTTTCGATCGATACCAGTCCAGGGTCCGGCCCAGGCCTTCGCGGAAATCGACCCGCGTTCGGAATCCCAAAAGCTCCTCGGCCTTCGAGACCTCGGCCTGTGAGTGCCGGACGTCCCCGGGCCGTGGATCTCCGAACTCTCGGGGGATCTCCTTCCCGACCAGATCACTCAAGGCCTCGAGAAGTTGAAGGAGGGAGTATCGGTTCCCTCCCGCGAGGTTCAAGACCTCCCCTCCCGGGACGTCCCGCTCCATCGCCAGGTAGGTCCCCCTGGCGGCGTCCTCGACATAGGTGAAATCCCTCGACTGCCCCCCGTCGCCGTCGATCCGGCAGACCTCGCCCTCGAGAGCGGCCCTGCAGAATTTTGCGATGACACCGGAATATGGACTGTCGGCGCGCTGCCGGGGCCCGAAGACATTGAAATACCGGACGACGACGTTGGGCATCCCGAAGACTCTGGCGAAGACGCGAACGTAGTTCTCTCCGGCGACCTTCGAAGCCGCGTAGGGGGATTGCGGGCGCGCCGCCATCTCCTCCCGCTTCGGAAGCTCCTCGGTGTCGCCGTAGGCGGAGGAAGAACCGGCGAAGACGACTTTCGCCCCCTCCTCTCTCGCTGCGAGAAGGACCCGCAGGGTACCGTTGACATTCACGTCGTGACTCGTCCAGGGGTCCTTAATGGACCGCGGCACCGAGGGGAGGGCCGCGAGATGAAAGACGCCCGCCACGCCCTTGACGGCCTCCCGGACGGTCCGCTCCTCTCGGATGTCCCCGCGCAGGAACTCGAGATCCAAGCCCTCTAGGTTCGACTCCAGTCCCGTCCGGAGGTCGTCCAGGACCCGCACCCCGTGCCCACGTTCCAGACAGCAGGCGGCCAAATGGCTCCCGATGAACCCCGCTCCGCCGGTGATCAGGTAGGTCTTCTTCGCGGTCATTGCGTTTCCTCGCGCGGGGGCGGGGTTCTCATGCGACGAGTCCTTCCGCCCGGGCTTGCCGATACCAATCGACGAATCTTCGGATGCCTTCGGCGATGGGGACCTCCGGAGTGTAGCCCAGCTCCGATTCGGCCCTGGATACGTCCGCGAAGGTGCGGGGGACGTCGCCGGGCTGGTCGGGAAGCCTACGGATCTCGGGTTCGATCCCGAGGGCCTCGCCGATCATCCGGATCAGATCCTTGAGCCTCGTCGTCGCGGATCCGCCGAGGTTGTAGAGCTGGAACCCTTCGCAGCGGTCGAGAGCCGCCAGCACCCCCTTCACGATGTCCGAGACGAAGGTGTAGTCCCTCGAACTCTCCCCATCCCCGAACATCGGCACGGGTTCTCCCGAGGCGATGGCTCTCGTGAACTTGTGGATCGCCATCTCCGGCCTCTGCCTCGGTCCGTAGACCGTGAAAAATCGAAGGCAGGTGATGGAATGCCCGTGTAGATGGTGGAAGGTTCGGGCCAGAAGTTCCCCGGCCCGCTTCGTCGCCGCGTAAGGGGAGACCGGAGCCTCGACGGGGTCGTCCTCATGGAAGGGAACCTTTTCGTTCCCGCCGTAGACCGAGGAGGAAGAACCGAAGAGGATCCTCACCTCGGGCCTTTCCTTGACAGTGTCCAGGAGCCGCTGTGTCCCGACGAGGTTCACGTCCCAGTATTCGGCGGGCCGCTCGATGCTCGGGCGGACCCCGGCAAGGGCGGCCAGGTGGATCAGGGCGTCGATCCCCTCGACCGCCCGGGTGACGGCCTCGGGGTCGCGGATGTCGCCCCGGATCCATTCGAAATCCCCCCCTGCGTTCCCGAGCCCAGCGAGATTGGCCTCCTTGAGGGAGGGATCGTAGAAAGGGTCGAGGTTGTCCAGGACGCGCACGGACGCGCCCCGTGCAAGGAGAGCCTCGCAGACGTGTCCTCCGATGAACCCGGCGCCGCCGGTCACGAGGATCTTCCCGGTTCCGCTCATGCCGCCGTCATACGGAGCCCCGGAGCGGCCGACAAGGATCAGAGCCCATGGACGTGCGGGAGCCCCCGATTCCCGAAGACGTTCCGAGTATCGAGGATCGGAAACCCGCGGGAGGCCAGGGCCTCGTAATCCACGCCTCTGTGGTCGGTCACGATCAGGGCGAGATCGAAGTCCCGGTCCATGGTCTCCTCGAAGCTCAGCCCTTCGACGACCCTCTTCCCGTGCCGGAAATTCCGGACGAAGGGGTCATGATAGAAGAGGCGCGCACCGAGTTCGTCCAGCCGGTCCCAGAGGTCCAGGGCGGGGGATTCCCGCACATCGTCGATGTCGGGTTTGTATGCCATTCCGAGGATCAGGATGCGGCTCCCCCTGACCGGTTTCGCCTGGTCGTTCAGGATCGCGGTCGCCCGTTCCACGACGTATTGGGGCATCGCGGAGTTGACCTCGTCCGCGAGATCGATGAACCGCACCCGATAGTCGAGCGTACGCATCTTCCAGCTCAGATAGAGCGGATCGATCGGAATGCAGTGTCCTCCGAGTCCCGGGCCGGGCTTGAAGGGCATGAACCCGAAGGGCTTCGTCGCCGCAGCGTCGATGATCTCCCAGACATCGAGGTTCAGGCGGTTGCATACCATCGCGAGTTCGTTGACAAGACCGATGTTGATCGCCCGGAACGTGTTCTCGAGGAGCTTGACCATCTCCGCGGCTTCCGCGCAGCTGACCTTGACGATCCTGTCCAGCGCGAGTCCGTAGAGTTCCGCGGCCCGATTCCCGCATTCCTCCGTCACGCCGCCGAGCACCTTCGGAGTGTTCTTGATCCCCCACTCGGGATTCCCGGGGTCGACCCGCTCCGGAGAGAACGCGAGAAAGAGATCCTTTCCGACCTCGAATCCCCGCTCCCGGAATCTCGGAAGAATGATGTCCCGAGTCGTACCGGGATAGGTCGTCGACTCGAGAACGAGGACCGTCCCCCGGGATACGTGGGGCACGATGTCCTCGAGGGCCTTCACGATGTAGGAGATGTCCGGATCCTTGCTCTTGCTCAGAGGGGTCGGCACGCAGATCGAAACGAGTTCCGCTTCTCCCACTCTTTCGAACTCGCAGGAAGCCTCGAGAAGGCCCTCCGAGATGAGCGAGGAGACCGTCTCGTCCTTGACATCCAAGGTCACGGAGAGCCCTCGGTTGATCCTGTCGACCTTGGAGGGGTCGATATCGAGCCCGAGGACCCGGAATCCCGCCTCCGCGAAGACGGTCGCGAGGGGCAGGCCGACATAGCCGAGCCCCAGGACCGCCATCCTCCGTCCGTCCGCACTCATGCCATCCATCCGTCCGCTCGCTTCCAAGTTCTGTGCCCGGGAATCCCCCGATCCAGTCCGGGAACCTCGGTCAAGTTAGCAATCCAGGTATCGGCGGAAACCGGGGTTTGGCACAACCCTTCCCTGTTCCCGGCCCAGGCTCCCCTCATTCGACCGTCACGCTCTTGGCGAGATTCCTCGGCTTGTCGATGTCGCATCCCCTCTCCAGGGCCACGTAGTAGGCCATGTATTGGAGAGGGATGACGTGCAGCATCGGGGCGATCAAGGGATCGGTCCTCGGAACCAGGATCGCATCGTCCGCGAGTTCGATCGCCTCCCGGCGCGAGGTCGTCGTGACGACGACGAGATGCCCCCCCCTCGACTTGACCTCCTGGAGATTTCCGAGGACCTTCGCATAGTTCCCGGTCTCCCCGGCCAGGGCCACGACGACCATGTCCTCCGAGACGAGGGCCAGGGGGCCGTGCTTCATCTCACCGGAGGGATATCCCTCCGCGTGCACGTAGGAGATCTCCTTGAGCTTGAGCGCCCCCTCGAGGGCAATCGGGTAATCGGGACCGCGCCCGAGGAAGAAGAAAATCGGCTTGCGGGCGTACTTCTTCGCGACCTCCGCCACGTGCTCCCGAGCCCCCGCCGAGAGGAGGGTCTGCATGGCCGGATGGCCCCCCCGAAGGATCTCGAGCCTTCTCTCGATCTCCTTCTCCGGGAGGGCGTTCCGGGCCTGCGCCAGCCGTAGGGTCAGAAGATGTAGGGCGAGAAGCTGCCCGGTGAAGGCCTTCGTGGAGGCGACGCCGATCTCCGGGCCGCACTTCGTGAGGATCGAGGCCTCGACGGCCCGGCAGAGGCTCGAACCGGGGACGTTGCAGATCGCGGCCGGGACGGCGCCCTTCGAGATCGCGACCTTGAGCGCCCCCAAGGTATCGGCGGTCTCCCCGGACTGGGAAATCGCGAGGACCAGGTCCTCGGGACCGATCATCGGATCCCGGTAGCGGAACTCGGAAGCGTAGTCGGCTTCCGCGGGGATCCCCGCCCCCTCCTCGCAGAGGTACTTCCCGACGCGGGCCGCGTGGAGCGCGGTTCCGCAGGCGATCATGACGACCCGGCGGATGTTCCGGAGTTTCTCGTCGGAAAGCCGGAAGTCGGGGAGGAAATCCCCCTCGGCCCCCGCGGCGGACTGGAGGGTCCGCGCGAGGACGCCGGCCTGCTCCTCGATCTCCTTGAGCATAAAATGGGCGTACCCGCCCTTTTCGACGGCCTCGGGATCCCAGGACACCCGTTCGGGACGGAGATCCCGGGCCTTCAGGTCCCGGTCGACGACGAGATGGTCCTCCGCGGTGATCCAGCCGAGGTCCCCCTCCTCCAGATAGAGGAACTCGTGCGTCCTCTTCAGAAGGGCGGCGACGTCCGAGGCCAGGTAGCGCCCCCCCTCCCCCATGCCCAGGACGAGGGGGCTCTCGTTTCGCGCGAAGAAGACCCTGCCGGGATGGTTTTCATGCAGGATCGCCAGGGCGTAACTCCCTCGCGCGCGGCCCATCGCGGCGGCGAGAGCCTCGAGAAAGGCCTCGACCTTGACCCCGCTACCGGTCTTTCTCTCCTCGAAGGCGAGGAGGGCCGCCCAGACCTCGGTGTCGGTCTCCGATTCGAAGACCGCCCCGTGTTCCGCAAGGACCTCCCGGAGTTCGTCGTGGTTCTCGAGGATGCCGTTGTGCACGAGGGTGATCGGCCCCTGGCGGTGGGGATGGGCGTTCGGGCGCGACGGGGCGCCGTGCGTCGCCCACCTCGTATGCGCGATCCCGGCCCGCGCCTCGGGAAGCGGATCCTCCGCGATCCGCTCCTTCAGATCCTCGACCCGACCGCGCTCCCTCCTTCTCGGAGTGCCGGGAGCCGAGAGGGCGACCCCCGCGGAGTCGTATCCCCGGTATTCGAGGGACTCGAGACCCTCGATCAGGCAACCGAGGACGGGTTCCGAAATCAAACAGGCGGCGACGATCCCACACATGGCTGCCGGACCCTCCGTGATCCTCAGGGTCGTGGTTCGACTTCGAGGACCTTCCGCCGGAAGTAATCCAGCGTCCTCTCGAGTCCCTCGTCGAGATCGACGGCGGGCTCCCAACCCAGGACCTTCCGCGCCTTCGAGATGTCGGGCTGGCGGACCTTGGGGTCGTCGGTCGGAAGGGGCTTGAAGACGATTTCGCTCTTCCCTCCGGTCAGGGCACGGACCTTCTCCGCGAACTCGAGAATCGTGAGTTCGGAGGGGTTTCCGATGTTGACGGGTTCGGGCTCGTCGCTCATCAGGAGCCGGAAGATCCCCTCGATCAGGTCATCGACGAAACAGAAAGAGCGCGTCTGCGACCCATCGCCGAACACCGTGAGAGGTTCCCCCCGCAAGCCCTGGCTCATGAAGGCGGGAAGGACCCGGCCGTCCTTGAGCCGCATCCTCGGGCCGTAGGTGTTGAAGATCCGGACGATCCGGGTCTCGAGACCGTGGAAGCGCCGGTAGGCCATCGTCATGGCCTCGGCGAAGCGCTTGGCCTCGTCGTAGACCCCGCGGGGACCGACCGGATTCACGTTTCCCCAATAGGTCTCGGGTTGGGGATGCACGAGCGGATCCCCGTAACACTCGGAAGTGCTGGCGAGGAGGAAGCGAGCGCCCTTCTCCTTTGCGAGCCCGAGAGCCTTGTGGGTTCCGAGGCTCCCGACCTTCAGGGTCTGGATCGGCAGCTTCTGGTAATCGATCGGGCTCGCCGGGGAGGCGAAGTGGAGGATGTAGTGCAGGGGTCCGGGGACATGGATGAACTGGGTGACGTCCTGCTTGACGAAGGTGAACCCCTCCCGGCCGAAGAGGCCGGCGATGTTCGCCAGGTCCCCTGTCAGGAGGTTGTCCATCGCGATGACCTCCATGCCCTCGGCGAGGAGGCGCTCGCAAAGGTGGGAACCCAGGAAGCCCGCTCCCCCGGTGACCAGCGCTCGTCGTTTCATCGTTTCGTTCCGCCTTTCGTAGCGGGTGCCTCCTTCGTGGCCGGAGCTTCCTTCCGGCGGGATCTCCCCTCTCCAAAGGGTCGTCCCGCGAGCGGATCCAACCTTAGACGGAGTCCCGGAGAAAGGCGGATTCGAACCCCCCCCCAGCGGATCCTGGCCTCCTTGCCCCTGGAGCGAACCTGCAAGGCGCCTCCAGCCGGCTGGAACGAGGCCTGGATTCCCGCTTTCAACGGCATTCCGCCCCCAGGAAGTTCCTGGGCGTAGTCCTGTGCTTCCCCCTCCCTCGAGGAGGAGGCCGGCCCCGGCACGAGGGCGAGTTCGACCATGCGGAAGGGTTCGACCCTGATCGTTCCGAGCCCGAGATCCGTCGGCGTCTCGAGGCTCAGAGGCACGGCCCCCCAATTGCGGACCAGGATCCGCTCCTGCAGGCCCTTCGATTCCCAGGAAGCGACCTCCCCCCGCAACGCGAGCCCGAAACGCCCCTTCGTCGTCTCGACCCGCGATCCGTCGGGCAGGCCGACCCTGAGCCTCCGGGTTCCGGCCTGCACCTCGACCTTCGTCAAACGGTCGAAGACGACCCCGAGAAACCGCTTGCCTCCCTCCTCGAAACGCAGGGTCGCGGCGCCGATCAGGTCGATCCGGGTCCCGTCGGCGAAGACCAGGGCGGCCCGCCCCTGGGCCTCGGTCTTCAGGGCCGAACCCGGCGTCAGGAGCCGGGTCGAATCGAAGAACGCGAGCGGATGGAAGGCGGAATCTCCGGTCGGACGCACCTCGACACGATCCTGGATCCGGACCGCGAGCAGGCGTTTCGGGTCCGGTCCTCCGAAGGTCTTCCCTCCGGACCCGAGGCGGATCCAACTCGGCCAGCGCTCCAGTGCGCCTCCTTGGCTCCCCGCCCCCCCTGGAACGGCCGTCGAGGGGGTTCCTCCCGGCGGAAGGAACGGAAACCCGGGGAAGAGACCGGTCCCCGTTCCGACCCCGCCCCGGGTGAGGGGATTCCCGTTCAGGAAGGGGTTCAAACCCTGGTAGGGGTTTCCGAATCCGAAGGGGAGGCCGCCTCCGATTCCCCCGTAGGGGTTCCAGCCCCCCGCCCCGCCCGCGCCGAGTCCGCCCCCGCCGTAAGGAAAGGAAGCCCCGGCTCCTCCTCCATAGGGCTGGCTCCAACCGGCACCCGGTCTGGCGACGTTCCCTCCGGCCCCAGACCCGTAGCCCCGGCCGTACCCATAACCCCGCAAACCCGGATAACCCTGTCCGTATCCATAGCCCTGGGCGGCGGCTCCTGCCGGGAGGACCATCCCCAGCGCGAGAAGAAACGGGATCGCGTGACGGACACCAGGTCTCGGAAAGGGATCAGAGGGATTCATCGCCGGTGTCGATCGGATAACGGGGGCCGGTGAAGGGGTCCGGTTTCAGCGTCTCGGGCGGCTTCCGCTCCTGGGTCGGGGCGGATTTCGCCTTCTGTTTTCCATAGAAACCCTCGAAGATCAGGTCGATCTCGAGACGGCCCTCGCGGTCGAGATGGACCATGCGCTCGAAGGCCTCCAGGAGGGTTTTCCGGAGCTTCGCGCTGAGATCGAAGATCTCCGTGCCCTCGGGGGCCAGATAATGGGCGCGGATCAGGACCTTCCGCTTCGCCGGCGTCTTCACTTTGACCCTGAGACGGCTGACTTCGGAGAGGGCCTCTCCTGCAGACTTCAACCCGGCCTCGATCGCGTCCCGAGCGACCTGGACGACCCCGTCCCGGGTGTGGCTCAACAGCGGGTCCTCGTCTCCGGGGGATCCCCCCGCCCGGAAATAGAGGATGCGCAGGAGGTTGAGACCGAGAAGGCCGGCTCCCAGAAGACCGAGGAAACCCGCCGAGAGGAGCGGAGGGCCTTCCCTGCGCAAGGCTCCGAGAACGAAATAGGCGGCGGAGGCGAGTCCGGCCAGCTGATTGGCGAAGGCCACGACCTTTCGGGCGAAGGCTTTCAGATCCTCTTCCACGAACTCTCCATCTTACTGGAAGTATCGTTCGATGAAGCCCGTATCGACCCGCCCGTGGAGGAAATCGGCGTGGTCGAGGAGACGGAGGAAGAACGGAACCGTGGTCTTGATGTCCTCGATCAGGAACTCCGAGAGGGCGCGCTTCGCGGTCTCCAGGGCTTCCCGGCGGTCGTTCCGGTGGATGATGAGCTTGCCGATCAGGGAGTCGTAGTGCGGGGGAACGACGTAGCCGGAATAGACGTGGGAATCCCAACGCACGCCCGGCCCTCCCGGAGGGATGAATAGACCGATCCTCCCCGGCGAGGGACGGAAATCATCGTCCGGGTCCTCTGCGTTGATCCGGAACTCCATCGCATGGCCCCGCGGACGGACATCCTCCTGCCGGAAATCCAAAGGTTCCCCCGAGGCGATCCGGATCATCCACTGGATCAGGTCGACGCCGGTCGTGGCCTCCGTCACGGGGTGTTCGACCTGGATCCTCGCGTTCATCTCGATGAAATAGAACGCCCCCGACCCGTCCACGAGGAACTCCACGGTTCCCGCCGAGGAGTAGTCCGCCGCCCGCGCCACGGCCACGGCGGCCTCGCCCATCTTCCTGCGGGTCTCCGGATCCAGGGCGGGTGAGGGGGACTCCTCGAGCATCTTCTGGTGGCGGCGTTGGAGCGAGCAGTCCCGCTCTCCGAGATGAAGGACCTTCCCCTGCCCGTCAGCGAGGATCTGCACCTCGACGTGTCGGGGATCCTCGAGGAACTTCTCGAGGTAGAGGGTCGCGTCCTTGAAGGCTGCCTCCGCTTCCCGGCGGGCCGCATGGAAGCCGGCGACCAGGGAGATGTCGTTGTGCGCCACCCGCATCCCCCTTCCCCCTCCTCCGGCCGCGGCCTTGATCATGACGGGGTAGCCGATTTCGCGGGCGATCTCGAGGGCATCGCCCTCGCTCTTCAGGGCGCCGCCCGATCCCGGGACGGTCGGGACCCCCGCCTCCTTCGCGAGCGCGATGGCCCGGGACTTGTCCCCGACCAACGAGATCGCCTTCGGGTCGGGACCGATGAACTTGATGTTGCAGCTCTGGCAGACCTCGGCGAAGTGGTGGTTCTCGGCGAGGAAGCCGTAACCCGGATGGATCGCGTCCACGTTCGCGATCTCGGCGGTCGAGATCAGGCGGGGGATGTCCAGGTAGGACTGGGCGCTGGGTCCGGGACCGATGCAGACGGTTTCGTTCGCGTAGCGCAGATGCAGGGCGTCGCGGTCGGCCTCCGAATAGGCGGCGACGGTCTCGATCCCTAGTTCCTTGCAGGCACGCAGGATCCGGAGGGCGATTTCACCCCGGTTGGCAATGAGGATGCGGCGGATGGCCATCTTCGAACGGACCCGGGGTGCTCAGATCGGCTTGACGAGGAAGAGCGGCTGCCCGAACTCGATCGGCTCCCCGTTCTCGGCGAGGACCTTGACGATCTCTCCCTCGGTTTCCGCCTTGATCTCGTTCATCACCTTCATGGCCTCGATGATGCAGACCGTCGTCTCCGCGTCGACCCGGTCTCCGACCTGGACGAAGGGGTCGGCATCGGGGGATGGAGCCCTGTAGAACGTTCCGACCATCGGCGATTTGATCTCGAGAGCCCCCTCGAGCCCCTCTCCTCCCTTTGCGGTCTTCTCCTCTCCTTCGGATCCCGCCTCCTCCGATCCGCCCTGGGACGGGACGCCCGCGACGTAGGATCCGACGGGGAACGGGCTCGGAACCTGGACGAACTCGGTCTTCACCTTGGGTTCGGGCATCCGGATCCGGAGGCGGGCGCCCATGTGCTCGAGTTCGATCTCGCTGGCCCCGGTCTGGTTCAACATCGCGATCAGCCGCTTGATCTCCCGGAGTTCGAGGAAATGGGGACCGCTCGGGGCGACTGGGTTCTTCGATGGACGGCTCTTCTTCTCGGTCACGGCGTCACCCGGGAATCAGGGTCTCTGGGAGCGGAGTCCCCCCGGGAAGCCCGGAGGAGACATTCGGCGATCTGCACGGCGTTCAGGGCCGCGCCCTTGCGGATCTGGTCTCCGGCGAGGAACAGGGAGAGCCCGTTGCGGAAGGCCCGGCTCGCGCGGATCCTCCCGACTTGGACCTCGTCCCGTCCGGAGGTTTCGAGGGGCATGGGATACAGGAAGGTCTCCCGGTCGTCCACGACCGAAAGCCCAGGGGCCTCCTCCAGGACCCTCCGGGCCTCGAGGGGAGGGCATTCGCGGTCGGTTTCGAGGACGAGGGCCTCGGCATGGCTGCGGAGCACCGGTACCCGGACGCAGCAGGCCTCGACCCGAAGGTCTGGCAGGTCCAGGATCTTGCGGGTTTCGACCTCCATCTTCCATTCCTCCCGAGTCGACCCGTCCTCGAGGAAGCGGTCGATCTGGGGGATCAGGTTTCCGGCCAGCGGATGCGGGAACCGCCCCCGCCAGGCCTCGCCCCGGGGGACGCCCCCGTCGAACCCCGCCGCGAGGTCTTCCTCGAGGGCCGCCAGCGCGCGGGCTCCCGCCCCCGAGGCGGCCTGGTAAGTCGCGGCGATCACCCTGCGGAGCCCGAAGGCGCGATGCAGGGGGGCCAGGACGAGGGCCATGAGGATCGTCGAGCAGTTCGGGTTCGCGATCAGGGAGGAGGCGGGTCCTCCGTCCGTCCGAAACAGCGCGTGCTCGTTGCACTCCGGCACGACCAGCGGGACATCCCGATCCATCCGGAAGGCCGAGCTGTTGTCGATGACGAGAGCCCCGGCATCCAGAGCCCTCGGAACATGCCGTTCGGAGCGCTCCCCGCCGCAGGAGAAGAACGCCAGGTCGACGCCCGAGAAATCGAAACCTTCCAGTGGGGCGACCCCGCGCTCGCTCCCGAGGACCCGCATCTTCCGGCCAGGGGAGTTCGGGCCGGCGAGGAGATGGAGCCTCCCGACCGGGAAGTCCCGTTCGGAGAGGATCCAGCAGAGTTCGCGTCCGACGGCGCCGGTCGCCCCCGCGATCGCGATCGTGAGGGGTCCCGCGCGGGGGAACCCTCTGGAGGAAGGACGCGGTTCCGCGCCGGGGTCGGGGTTCACGAGCCTCCGCCCTCCTCCGGCTCTCCTCCCTCCGCCTCCCAGATCCCGGACCGGCCCCCTTCCTTGCGGAGTAGGCGGATCCCCTCGATACGGATGCCCCGCTCGAGGGCCTTGCAGAGGTCGTAGAGAGCCAAGGCCGCGGCCGAGACCGCGCAGAGCGCCTCCATCTCGACCCCGGTCGAGGCCCGGCAGGATGTCTCCGCCAGGACCCGGAGCCGCCCGGTCTCCCGTTCCGCCTCGAAATCCACCCGTACATGGTCGAGGGCAAGGGGATGGCAGAGGGGAATCCATTCGCTCGTCCTCTTCGCCCCCTGGATTCCTGCGACCCGCGCGACGGCCAGGGCATCCCCCTTCGACAGGTCCCCGGCCAGGAGTTTCTCGAGGACATCCCGGCCGAGAACGACCCATGCCTCGGCGAGGGCGGTCCTCCGCGTGACGGGTTTTCCGCCGACGTCGACCATCCGGGCCCGCCCCCGCTCGTCGAGATGGCTGAATCCGCTCAAGGGCACCTCCCCCCGAAGTCCGGAATCCGCCGGCGGAATCCGGGTAGCCCGCTCCCTCCGTTCCCGGCCGTTGCCAGGGGACTTTCTCCGGCTAGCTTCATTCCTTCGATTGCATCGGTCGAATTCGACGGGAGGAGGACCTACCTTGGATCGTTCCAGGGCCTCCGACCCGGCCCCCGCACGGCACGGAGGGCCGGAGGGAATGTACGCCCCGGAAGCGGGGCATCCAGAGGTATTTACATGTCGAGATCGAATGGCAAGGCGTTCTTCCTCCTCCTCACGGCCGGCCTCGCGCCCTCCCCTCTCGCCGCCCAGGCGCCGGGCTCGAAGGCGGAGGCGCTCGTTCTGGAAGCGGACAAGACCCCCCTCGACCGGGCCTGGAGCTACCTGGAGCGGATCGAGGATCTCGAGATCGACGAGGACGCCCTAATCGAGGCCTTGCGCAGAGCGGGTCTCCGGAGCCGTTCCGCGGGCCGCCTGATCGCCGCCCGTGGCCTCCTGGATCGGGACGGCCGCAGCGCGGTCGAACTCCTCGGCCGGGTCCTCGTCGACGCCTCGAAACCGGAACAGCGCCTCGCGGCGGCCCGACTCGCCGGGAACCGAGATCTTCCCTCCCGCAGCCTTCGCAAACTCCGCAAGACCCTCGTGGAAATGGTCGGGGACGACGCCCTCGACCCAAGGCTCCGTCTCGCAGCGGCGACCTCCCTCTACAAAATCGCGGACGACGGGAGCAAAAAGCTGCTCGCGCGGCGGACGATGCTCGGCTATCTGGCCTCGCGGGACCGCGGACTCAGGATCCAGGGCGCCCTGGCCCTCGCGGACATCGGCGATCTCGTGACCGGAGGAGCCCGGGCGATCCTCGAGGAGATCGAGGACGAACCCACCCCCGAGGGTCGCCTCGCGGCGGCCTATCTGACCGTCGAGCGCAGAAACCGGCGGATCGAACAGCTCTACCGGGAACTCTCCCGCCTCGAGACCGGATCTGGACGGGGGACGGGACGGGGAAGGAGCGACCAGCTCGCCCTGATCAAGGAACTCCTTGCCGACATCCGCAGCTACCACGACGACGGCCGTGAGGCAAAGACGCTCTATCTCCTCGAGCGGGCGGCCAAGGGGATGCTGAAGGCGATGGACCGTTTCTCGAGCTACTACACGAGCGAGGAATACGCGCGCTTCGCCTTCGACCTGAACCGCGATTACTGCGGTATCGGAGCCTTCGTCAACATCGACGCCCAGGGGAATTTCAAGATCACCCGACCGATCTACTCGGGTCCGGCCTACAAGGCGGGCCTGATGTCGGACGACCACATCCTGAAGGTCGACGGATGGTCAACCGCCGACCAGGACCTGAACGAGATCATCCGCCGGCTCAAGGGCAAGCCCGACACGAAAGTCACGGTGAGCGTCTGGAGGGTCGGATGGCCGAAACCCAGGGACTTCACGTTGACCCGGGCTCCGATCCAGGTCCCCTCGGTCAACTCGATGATGCTCCCGGGTAAGGTCGCCTATGTCGAACTCATCACCTTCGGCACCCATGCAACGGAGGAGCTCCGTGCCCACCTGAGCCGTCTCGTGGATGAGGGGGCGAGGGGCGCGATCCTGGACCTCAGGAACAACGGCGGCGGATTCTTGGAACAAGCGCGCAGGATCGACCAGCTTTTCCTCCCCAAGGGGAGCCTCGTCGTCACGACCAAGGGGAGGGCCTACGGCAAGGAGGAGCTGCACACGAAGAAGGACCCGGTCTTCCCCGATCTTCCCCTCGTGATCCTCGTGAACGGGCAGACCGCATCAGCCTCCGAGATCGTTTCGGGAAGCCTCCAGGTGCACAAGAGGGCGATAATCGTCGGGACCCAATCCTACGGGAAGGGTTCGGTCCAGAACCTTTTCCCCGTGGCCGCCGTTCCGGGGGAGCGATTCAAGGACGAGAACGGAAACCGGAGATGGGACGAGTGGGAGAAGTTCGAGGACACGAACGGCAACGGAAAATACGATCCCGGCGCCCGCGCCCGGCTGACGATCGCCCGCTACTACCTGCCGGACGGACGTTGCCCCGACAAGAAACTCGACAAGGACGGGCGCGTCCGCAACAAGGATTACGGTGTCATCCCTGACGAGAAGGTCGAACCCGACTCCCTCGACACCCATGAACTCTGGAAGAACGCGGTCATCAACGATTTCTGGCAGAAGAAGGTCTTCCACAAGTACGTCGACGGCCTCCTCCAGAAGCACAAGGACCTTCTCCTCCAGCTCGCCGAGAACGACGGCAGGGACTGGAAGAGATGGCCCGGCTTCGAAAAGTTTTACGAGAGCCTGAATACCCACTTGACGAAGAACGATGTCCGCCGCTGGGTCCGGATCGTCACCCGGGAAAAGGTGTCCGATCTCCGCGGAAAGGCTTGGCCGGGGGGCCGGATCCTCGGCGACTGGCAGGAGGACAACCAGCTCCAGGCTGCGATCCGCGTCCTCCTCGAAAAGATCGGAGAAAAGATCGAGGATATCGACGCATACCGGGCCGTCCTTCCCCCGAAGAAGGCGAAGACCAAGGTCGGCAGTTCGCGTTGACTCGGCGGACTCACCCCGCCCGGGAAGGAATCAGGGTCGCGGCCAGGGCGAAACGGCCCGCGGCCTCGCCCTCCCTCCGGTGCGACCACCAGAACGCCCCCTCGTGGCGGGTGCAGGAATCGAGGATCGTGATCCTGCCGGCTCCGAAGGCCCGGGCCTGATCCTGGAGGATTCCGGCGAGATCCAGGTGGAGACGTCCTCCCCGGCGGAGGACCCGCGCCTCGTATCCCCCCTCCACGGCCTCCCGCGCGACCTCCGGGCCGACCTCGAAGCAGGAGGGACAGATCGAGGGCCCGAGCCCAACCCGGAGGGCATAAGGGGCGAGCCCCCCGAAGGCCACCATTTCGCGGAGCAGGGCGGGAAGGACGCCCCGAAGCGCCCCCCTCCACCCCGCATGGGCGAGTCCCAGCAGGCCGCCCCCCGCGACGAGGACCGCCGGGCAGTCGGCCGAGGTCACGAGGAGCCCCAATCCCGGCAGATCGGTGAAGACCGCGTCGGCCGTGTCGTGGACGACCTTCCGGTCCGCCCCCGATCCACGCGCTTCCTCGCCAAGGCGAAGGACACGGACCCCGTGCTCGAGACCGATCGGAACGAGGTCGGAAGGCAGGATCCCGAGCCGGGCCGCCAGTCGATTCCTCGAAGTCTCCGGGTCTCCGAGGGCGGCGCGGGTCCGGGAGAGATTGCCGAGCGCCCGGGTCGTGACCGCGTGGCGGATCCCCGGCCAGGTACCGGGGATCTTCAGGAAGAGGGGGACCGTCATGCGCCTTCCCGGCCCTCCGCAGCCAGGCGCTCGATCGGAGGCAACACGAAGTCCTGGAACAGGATCTTCGCAATGATCGTCAGCGGGATCGCGACCAGGACCCCGAAGAAACCGAAGATCGCTCCCCATGCCAGCACGGAGAACAGCATCGTGATCGGGTGCATGTCGAGTTTGTCGCCGAGGATCCAGGGAAAGAGGACGTAGCCCTCGACGGCTTCCGCCGCGAGGAAGACGAGGGCGATGCCTCCGAGGACTCCGATCCCCCCGGTCTGGTAGGCGAGCGCGAGGATGACGGCCGCGATCAGGCCGAGCGCCGCCCCGAGGAAGGGAAGGATCGACAGGAGACCGGACAGGAGACCGACGACGAAGGGGAAGGGCACGCCGCACAGCCAGAGCCCGAAGGCGAGGAGGAGCCCCTTGAAGATCGCGATCAGGATCCGCCCCCGGAGGAAGGCAGCGAGCCCTTCGTGGATCCGGCGGGCGGTCCGGAGGATCCGGGGACGGTGGCGCCCCGGGAGATGCCGTTCGACCCAGGACAGCACCCTCGGATAGTCGAGCATCAAGTAGAACAGGTAGATCGGCAGCAGCACGAGGATGCTGACGAGATCGAAGAAGCCGCTGACCCCGCTCCCGAGCCCCGAGAGCAGGACGGGCACCTTCTCGAGCAAGGGGATCAGTCTTTTCGGATCGAAGAGGTCCTCGAGCCAGGCGCCGACCTCCGCTCTCCAGGCTTGACGCAGATAGGTTTCGATCTGCTCGTGGTAGAAGCCGAGCGCGAGGTCCGGGAGCGCGAACAGGAACCCCCTCGAATCGGGCCGACCCTCCGCACCCAGGAAGGCGGCCTGGTAGAGGTCCATGCTTCCCCGCACCAGGAGCCAGATCCCAACCCCCGTGACCGCGAGGAAGGCGAGGAAGACCGCCGCCACGGCCAGGAACCTCGGGAAGCGCCAGGCCATGAGCCGCTGGACGACCGGCTCGAGGATGTAGGCGAAGCAAAGAGCCAGAAGGAGGGGTCCGACGACGATGCGCAACCAGTAGGCCAGCAGGAGGATCAGGAGCAGACAGACCGAGAGCCCGGCGACCAGACGGCGGCGTTCCCGGCCTGTCAAAGGCGAGACCGGACGGGGATCGGGACTTTCGGGCGGGAGCGGTGCGGTCAAGGCGGGCCGAGAATAGCAGGGTCGCCTCTCCCGGGGAACGCGTCCCCCCCGCCCTTTCCCGGTCCCCGGCCCTCCGGCAAGATCGCCGCCACGTGATGCCTTCCGGAAACGCGAATCCTCCGCCCCGCATGCTCCGTCTCCTCGGCGCCGGCGACGGTCCGCTGCGCCTCGGCGGCCTCGAGATTTCGGAACTGGCCTCGGAGTTCGGCACCCCCCTCTACCTGCACGACGGAGACCTCTGTCTCCGTCGCCTGACCGCCCTGCGGGAGACCTTCGACGGACGCGTCCGGATCCTTTTCGCGCTCAAGGCGAACCCTCTCGCCGCCCTCGTCTCCCTCCTCCGCGGAAAGGGTGCCGGAGCCGAGGTCGCCTCCGCCGGCGAACTGCGGATCGCCCTCGCGGCGGGGGTCCCTCCCGAGGACATCCATTTCGCGGGACCGGGAAAGAGCCTTACCGATCTCCGGGCGGCCCTGGAGGCCGGGATCGGGACCCTCGACCTCGAGTCCCCGGACGAGTACGAGGCCCTTCTCGACCTCTCCGGCCCCCGGCGCCCCCGGATCGCGCTCCGGATCGACCCGGAATCGGCCCTGGCCCGCGCGGGCCTTCGGATGGGAGGGACCGGGGGGAAGTTCGGGATCGCCAAGGAGGCGGCCCGGAGCCTCCTCGAGCGGATCTCGAAGGACGACCGGGTCGAACTGCGCGGACTGCATGTGTACGCGGGGACCCAGTGCGCGGACGCCGCCGCCTGGACGACCCTCGCCCTCGACCTCCTCGAGACGGCCGCCCGCCTGGAGGCGGAGACGGACTGCTCCCTCCCCGACCTCAACCTCGGAGGCGGATTCTCCTTCCCCCGGGATGAGGGGGAAGCCGAGTTCGACCTCGATCTCGTCGCGGCCCGGCTTCTTCCCGTTCTCGAGCGGGCTCCTCCCGGGCGGAGGTTCTTCCTCGAACCGGGACGCTGGCTCACGGCCCCGGCGGGCCTCTACGTCTGCAGGGTCCTGGCCCGCAAGGAATCCGGAGGACGGACCTGGCTCCTCCTGGATGGAGGATTGCACCATTTCGCCGCGGCGGCGGGCTTCGGCGCCGTCCTCCGGAGACCGCCGGAAGTCGTCTCCGTCGAGAGGCCCCTCGATCCTGGGGAGGAGAGGGTCCTGCTCGGAGGTCCGCTCTGCACCCCGATGGACGCCTGCGAACCCGCACATCCCCTTCCCCGCCTCGAGCGGGGGGATCTCTGCGCCTTCCTCGGCGCCGGGGCCTACGGACTGACCTTCAGCCCGGTCCGCTTCCTCGGTCACCCGGGCCCGGCCGAGGTCCTGGTCGCCGGGGGCAAGGCCCGGCTGGCCCGCCGCCGCGGCCGGCCCGAGGACGCCCTCGGGGACCAGTGCCTCTGACCGGGTTCAGGCCTTCTTGCGGGACACGACCATCTTCATGCGCCGTCCCTCCCGCTGGGGCTCGCGCTCGACCTTCGCGATGTCCTCGATCATCTCGAAGAACCGCCGCATGACGTCGAGCCCGACCTCCTGGTGCGCCATCTCCCGCCCCCGGAAGAGACAGGTGATCTGCACCTTGTCCCCCTTCTCGAGGAACTCCCGGGCCCGGCGGACCTTCACCTCGAGATCGCCCTGGGCGATCTTGGGACGCACCCGGACCTCCTTGAGATGGACCTGGTGCTGCTTCCTCTTCGAGGACTGGGCCTTCTTCTTGGCCTCGTACTTGAACTTGCCGTAGTCCATGATCCGGCAGACGGGGGGACGCTGGTTCGGGGCGACCTCGACGAGGTCGAGCCCTTTCTCCCGCGCCATTCGCTGGGCGTCCTTCGTGGCCATCACGCCCAGTTGGTTTCCTTCGTCGTCGATGACGAAGATCTGGGGAATCCGGATCATTCCGTTGATTCGGTGCTGCTCCCGCCTGACGGGCTGGGGCAGAGGGGAACGGGATCGTCTCAAGGACCTCCTTACCGTCGACCCTCGGGTCTTCGTGACCCGGGCATCGACTTACTCGGATTTTGGAGAAACAACGGCATTCGCAGGGAAGGCGGCGAAGGATAAGGGAAGTCCTCCGCCGGGAAACGGGCCGCCTCGACGGCCGCGGGATCATAACCTTCTCCCTCCGGGATTGCGACCGGGGGACCGGCCTCCGACTCCAGGTTTCGTCCGGATCATCGCCGGAACTCGACCCTTTCCCGGATCCAGGCCGAAAGTTCCTCCGGCGACATCGTCCCGAGTTCGCCCTCGCTCCGGTGCCGGACGGAAAGCGTGCCGCTCTCGAGTTCGCGGTCGCCGACGACACCGATGAGCTGGAGCTTCTCCTGCCAGAGATGGCGCCGGATCTTGGCCCCGACCTTGTCCGGACCGTCGTCGAGTTCGACACGGACCCCCCCGGCCCGGAGGCGGGAGGCGAAGGCGGCCGCGGCCTCGGCATGGCGTTCCCCCACCGTCAGGACCGCGACCTGGACCGGAGCGAGCCAGAAGGGCATGACTCCCGCATGATGCTCGATCAGGATCCCGAAGAATCGCTCGAGGGAGCCCAGGAGAGCCCTGTGCACCATGATCGGGCGGGCCGGGGCTCCGTCTCGGTCGGTGAAGGTCAGATCGAATCGATCGGGCAGGTTGAAGTCGAGTTGGATCGTCGAGCACTGCCACTCGCGACCGAGCGAATCCTTGACCTTGACGTCGATCTTCGGCCCATAGAAAGCTCCTCCGCCCTCGTCGACGCCGTAATCGAGCCCGGAAGCGTCGAGAGCCTTTCTCAGGGCGGCCGTCGCCTTCTCCCAGATCGCGTCGTCCCCGACCGCCTTCTCCGGCTTCGTCGAGAGTTCCATCACGAAATCCTCGAAACCGAAGGCGCGCAGCATTTCGAGCACGAATTCGAGCACCCGGGCGATCTCCCCGTCGAGCTGGTCGGGGTGGACGAAGAGATGGGCGTCGTCCTGGGTGAAACCCCGCACCCGAAGGAGACCGTGCAGCATACCCGCCCCCTCGTAGCGGTAGACCGTTCCGAGTTCGGCCCAACGGAACGGCAGGTCCCGGTAGGAACGCCTCCGGGAACGATACATCTGCACGTGGAACGGGCAGTTCATCGGCTTCAGCAGGTACTCCATCCCGTCGACCTCCATCGGCGAGTACATGCTCTCCCGGTAGAAATCGAGATGGCCGGAGGTCCGCCAGAGATCCGCTTTCGCGATGTGCGGGGAATAGACGAGGTCGTAGCCCCCCTCGAGGTGGCGGTTGCGCCAGAACTCCTCGATCTTGTGCCGGATGAACCCGCCCTTGGGATGCCAGAGGATCAGGCCCGGCCCGAAATCCCCCATCGTCGAGAAGAGGTCCAGGTCCTTGCCCAAACGCCGGTGGTCGCGTTTGGCGGCCTCCTCGAGGCGGCGCCGATGCGCTTCCATGGCCTTCCGGTCCGCGAAGGCGTGCCCGTAGACCCGGGTCAACATCCGCTGGCCCGCGTCCCCCTCGAAATAGGCCCCGGAGATCGACAGGACGCCGAACCCTTCCCCCAGGACCCCCGTGCTCGGGATGTGGGGACCGCGGCAGAGGTCGAGGAAATCCCCGTGCCGGTAGAACGAGATCTCCTCCCCCTCGGGAACCTTCGCGAGAATCGGGATCTTGTAGTCCTCCTTCATTTCCCGCGCGATCCGAAGAGCCTCGTCACGGTCCACGACCTCCCGCTCGAAGGGGAGGTCCGCCTTCACGATCTCGCGCATGACCTCCTCGATCCTCGGCAGCTCCTCCTCGCTCAGCCGGTCGTCCCCGAAATCCAGGTCGTAATAGAAGCCGTAGCGCTCGTCGTCGACCGGAGGCCCCTTCCAGAGCTTGACCCCGGGATGCAGGCGCTTGATCGCATCGGCCATGATGTGGGCGGCCGAATGGCGGAGCATCTCGAGCCCCTCCTCGCTGTCCCGGGTGACGAGGGCGATCTCGGCGTCCTCGAGAAGCGGCTCGTTCAGCCCGCGAAGGACTCCGTCCACCCGGATCCCGACGGAAGCCTTCGCCAAGCGCTTTCCGATGCTTTCCGCGATCTCCCGTCCCGTCGTCCCCTTGGGGTATTCACGGACGGAACCGTCGGGAAGGGTGATCCGAATCGAAATCGTGTCCATGTCGTTCATCCGCCGCTGGCGCTCCCCCGGGACGGGGGGAGGCCTAGACGGTCCTTTCCGAAATACGGTCGCAGGGCCTCGGGGACCCTCACGCTTCCATCCTCCTGCTGGTGGTTCTCGAGCAGGGCGATCAGGATCCTCGGACTCGCGACCACCGTGTTGTTCAGGGTATGGCAGAAACGCGGTTTCCCGTCCTCACCCCGGTACCGCAACCGCAGCCTCCTGGCCTGGAAATCGTGGAACCTCGAGGCGGAATGGGTCTCCCCGTAGCCTTCCCTCGAGGGCATCCAGGTCTCGATGTCGAACTTCTGCACCTGAGGCTGCCCCAGATCCCCCCCGCAGACGTTGACGACCCGGTAGGGGAGTTCGAGGGCCTGGAGCAGTTCCTCGGAATTCCTCGTGATCGACTCGTGATGCGCCAGGGACCGGTCGGGATCCCCGATATCGACGATGACCTGCTCGACCTTCTGGAACTGGTGGACCCTGTAGAAGCCCTTCGTGTCCTTCCCGTAGGTCCCGGCCTCTCTTCGGAAGCAGACCGATCGGGTGACGTAGCGGATCGGCAGGTTCCCCCGATCGAGGATCTCCCCGGCGTGGAAGGCGGTCACCGGAACCTCGCCGGTCCCGATCAGGTTCAGGGAGTCCTTCTCGCAGCGGTAGGCCTGTTCCTCCCCGCCCGGAAAGTAGGCCGTGCCGACCATCGCGAAATCCCGGACGAGCAAAGGGACGGTCAGGGGGCGGAAGCCCTTCGCGCACATGTGATCGAGGGCGAATCGGAGCACGGCCTCCTCGAGAAGGACGAGATCCCCCTTCAGGAAGTAGTTCCGCGTTCCGGCGATCTCCGCCGCCCGAGGGAAATCCGCGAGGTCCAAGTCCTCGCAGATCCGGACGTGGTCCTTCGGTTCGAAGTCGAAGACACGCGGTTCGCCGACCCGGCGGATCTCGACGTTGTCCCGATCATCCACGCCCTCGGGCACATCCTGCGCAGGGGGGTTCGGCAATCTCAGGAGACATGCTTCTCGGCGCTCCTTGAGTTCCTTCTCCCTCCGCCCGAGATCCTGGATCCTCGCCTTGATCTCCTTCTGTCGTTCCAGCAAGGCCTCCCTCTCCGCGGCGGAGGCCCGGCCGATCGTCTTCGCCGCGTTCTTCTGCTCGGAACGCAGTCCCTCGACCTCGGGGAGAAGGGCGCGGAGTTCGCGGTCCGCCGCGAGGAAGCCCTCCAGGGCCTCCTCGCAGGGCATGTGCTTCTTCCTGCCCGCCTCGATGACATCGTCCGGGTGTTCCCGGACCCACTTGGGATCCAACATCGGCCTTCCTCAGCGACGGCCCGCAACGGGCCTCGAGGGCGGACATCATGCCGCCCCGGGCCCTCCAGGCAAACGGCGGGGGAACCTCGATCGGGCTCTACTTCCAGATCGGCAACAGCTTTCCGAAGAGCTTGTGCCCCCTCTGCTGGACCCCGAGGAAGAAGGTGCCGCTCCTCGGCCGCTTGACCCGTATCGAGAGGTTCGGCTGCTTGGCGCTCTCCTTGTCGATCGGCATGCAGGCCAGGTGGAGGATGTAGATCCTCTGGTAACGGTCCCGGAGCGCGTTGATCTCGTATCCCTCGCAGCGACGCCAAACACCAACCTTCTTCGCCCCCTTCCCGTCCGGGTTCTTGCTCGCGTACAGGACGGGCTCGAGGACTTCGGCCACGATGGCTCCGTACTTCTCCCCGAAGGCCCCGCGGACCCAGAACGTCGCCGAGGAGACCGACGCATACCCTCCTTCATTCACGACTTCGAACTCCAGGTGGAACGGAGCACCGAGAGTCAGGGTCACGGTCTTCCCCTTCTCCACTTTGAAGTTCTTCGATTTCCCCTTGAGGATGACGGCGTTGTTCACGCGGGGGGGGGAGCCGTTCATGATCCTCCCGTAGAGGATCTCGTAATCCCCCGCCGGGACCTCGATCCCCTTCTTTCCGGCCCTCGCGATATCGAAGGCCGCCCCCCGGAACCAGGTCGTCTCGCGGATCACGAGATGATCGGGCTTCGCCCTTCCAGGCCCCCTCCACTGGAACGCGACCCGCCCGGTCGGGACCGTGGCCGGATCCAGCGGACGATAACGGAGTTGCTCATTGTTTCCGGTGACCTGGAAACGGTACCACTGGTCCTTGATCTTGAAGTACTTGCTGTAGGGAATCAGGTGTTTCGATCCTCCGACCCTCATCGAATCGATGACGGGCACCCCCTCGGCCTTCTCCTCACCGGTACCGAATCGCATGTCTCCGAAGACGGTCTTTCCGGGAACTTCCCCGACGACCCCGTTGAAGTCCTCGTCATAGAGTTCGATGTTGACCCCTTCGACCTTCCCGCTGAGGATCGCCGCGCTCCGGTAGAAGACGAGGGCGGATTTCTGCTGGCCCCACTGGGGGGCGAGGTTCAGGTCCGTACCCGCGATCGACTCCTGGGCCCCTCCGGTCCAGAACCAGAAGGCGTATTCCGGCAGGTAATCGGCCCCTTCCTTCTTGTAGGGGACGAACAGGGCCTTGGGCTTCCCTCCCCCGAACTTCAGGAGCTTCCCGCTCTTCGGGTCCGCGGGATCGAGGAGGGCGAGATACTTGGATGCCCCCGACCTCTGCAGGAAAAGGGTCCCGTCCTGGAAGGATTTCATCTGCTCGGGAAGGGTCCCCTTGAGGGACATCGCCTGCCACTCGAGAGGCCAGGCGCTGGCGAACATCGAAACCCCGTTCTCGAGCTTCTTCTGGATTCCCAGGAGGAGATCCACCTTCGTCCACTTGGATCCCTTGAGGAACTTGGCGAGGTTTTCGGGCTGCTTCTTGCCTCCCGCGGGGTCCTGCTTCTTCTTTTCCTCCTCGCCGGGCTTGACGCCGCTTTTCAGGTCCTGCCGGATCCTCTTGATCCATCCGACGTTCGACTTGTAGGTCCTGCCCTGCGTCCAATCCCAGGCCTTGTGGAGACTCTCGTATTTCTCCATGACCCCCAGGAGGGCGTTCCAGTCCGCATCGGTCTTCTTCGGCGAGAAGTAGAGGATGCTCGCCAGGTAGATGTAGGACTCCGCGGCCTCGAGATTGTCCCCCATGTTCTCGAAGGCCTCGGCGACCTTCGCCATGTTCTCCCTCGCGAGATCGAAATCCTCGCGCTTCTTGGACTTCTTCGCGGCCTCGAAGGCGCCCCAAGCCCGCTGCCGTTCGTTCTTCAGCCTGGCGACGAGGCGGCGCTGTTCCCCGTCCAGCGCGGATTGGAACTTCTCCACCCGTTCCAGGACCTTGCACTTCCAGACCTCGTTCCAGACATCCTTGAGGTCCTCGATCCGATCCCCCGCCGACGAATCCCCCCCGTTCACGTAGGCGTCGATCAGGATCCGGAAATGCTGGATGCATTCGGTCGGATAGGACTTGAGGATCCTCTTCAGGGCGCGCCGGTCCTCGGTCTTGACCGCCTGATCGAAACGCTTGACGAACTTGTCGTACTGGTTCTGCGCCGGGATCCCCCGGGACATCCCGGGAATCGAGAGAACGAGAAAGAAAGCCCGAAGCAGGAGGCCCGCCTTGATCTTCGTTCGTTTCATCTGCCGTCCATCTCCGTGCATCCACGCGGTTTTCGACCGGGCCGCCCGGCTCCGAGCCCCCCGGACCCCCGGGAAGGAAGCCGCCGCCGACTCCCGAGCATACCCGGGAGATCTCGAAGGCCTTAGCCCGACCCCGGGAAGGTCACCACTTCCCGGGATTCCGGCTCGAGGTCGAAACCGCCTCGAAAGAACCTACCTCCTGGGCCCCTGCGAGTAACGCTCGAGGAAACGACGCTCCATCGCGCTGAGGGAGGGCATGCCCCGGTCCTTGATCTTGGCCAGGATCCGGTCGAGTTCCTTCCGACGGGCCTCCTCCCGACGTCTCCGCCGGGCCCGCCCCGCGGCCTCGAGCCCCGCCCTCCAGGCTGCGAGCCTCCCGTGGAACCGCCACCACAGGAGGCCGAAGACCATCCCTCCCAGGTGAGCGGCGTCGGCAACCTGCCCCGGTCCGGCCCGGAAGGCCAGCATCGTGTTGTAGAGCGCGAAGAAGCCCAGGAGGGCCGCCAGGACCCAGAGGGGGAGGATGACGATCAGGAAGAACACCCGCGCCATCGGAGCCAGGAGGGCCGCATAGGCCATGATCCCGTAGACGGCCCCCGAAGCCCCCACGACCCGGATGTCCGAGGCCCCCATCAAGCCCGAGGTCACGAGCCAGAAGAGACCTCCCGTGATCCCCGCCAGAAGATAGAAGCGGACGAGCCCCCGCGTTCCGATCCTCTCCTCGACCATCGTCCCGAAGAAATAGAGGACGAGCATGTTCATCACGATGTGCCAGAGGTCGAACTGGGAGTGGACGAACTGGTAGGTCACGAGGCGGAGCACCCCGATCGGGTTGCCCGTGATCGAATGGAGGCTGAGCCCCAGCCAGGGGCTCAACGTCGCTCCGGTCGTGAGATAGAGCAGGGTTCCACAGAGGAAGACCCCCACGTTGACGAGGAGCAGGGCCTTGACCGCGGGGGTCAGCCTGGGGAGGTGCATCCCCGCTGAAGGGCCGTAGGAGTTCCAGGAACCACTGCGCATCACCCTCAATCTATCGGATCATCCCCCGCATCCCCATGACCCGGCCGGGAGGGGAGGCCGGATCCCTTCCGGAGGGAGAGGATGGCGGCCCCATCCAACCTCCGGCCTCGCCCCGCAGGCGGCCCGGATCCCGGCTCATTCCGCGTATTTATGGAGGGAGGACTGGGACTCGGGAAGATAGCTGAAGACCAGGAAGCAGGAGACGATGGCCAGGGCCCCCACGATAAGGAGGGCGAAGAGCCTTTCTCCCCTCCAACCCCCGACCAGCCGCATGTGGATGTAGATCAGATAGACGAGCCAGGAGATCAGGGCGGAGACCTCCTTGCTGTCCCAGCCCCAGTAGTTCCCCCAGGCCTCCTGGCCCCATAAGGACCCCATCATCAGGGCGCAGGTCATGAACGGGAAACCTACCGCCACGATCTGGAAGGAGAACTTGTCGAAGTCCTGCAGCCAGTCGCGGACCGCCCTCTCTCGAATGAAGAGCTTCAATACGTAGTACCCGAGGACCGCCATCAACCCGACGGCGAAGGTCGCATAGCTGAAGATGAAGGCCATGACGTGGGGCCACATCCAGTAGGACTTCAAGGCCGGGGGGAGTTCGTTCCCGCCCTTGTCCTTCTGCCCGGCGATGAAGAAGAGGACGACCGCCGAAACCAGCGCGAGGGTCGTCATCAGGTTCGCGATCCCCTGCCAGGCTCCCTCGTACCGGAACATCCCCGTCACGGCGGCGATAACGAGGTAGCTGAGGAAGACCAGCACACCGCAGAATACGAGGACCTCGAAAAGGGTCTGCCAGGGTTGGTGGCCGACCTCGATCCACCTCCAGATCATCTGCAGGATCCCGAGGCAGGTATCGACTCCGAAAAGGATCCATCCGATCTTCGTCAGCCGATCGCCGCGTGAGCGCGCGGATTCCTTCCTCGAGAAGGAGAAGAAGGCTGCGATCAGGAAGACGAGGGCGGTCGCCGCCGTCGCCAGCATGACGACGTCCTTCCAGAAGATCGAATCGATGTGCGTGAAGTCTAGGATTCCGAGCATGCGGAGACCTCCGTGATCCGCGTTCCAAGCGAAATGGGAATCATGCGGCCTCCGCCTGGATGCGTGCCCGTTCCCGCCTTCTCCCCTTGAGCCAGGGTTGGAGAAGGAACATGAGGATCGTTCCGATCCCCAGTGCGTACATCGAAAGCACGACGAGGGTGACCCCGGCGTCGTTCTGGACCCCGATCCCCGTGTAGAAGGGCCTCTCCGACTTCGCGTCGGACTGCGTGAAGCGGTAATGCCTGAAGAACCCCCCGTAGACCAGGGGATCGTTGACACGGATGGCCATCCGCGCAAGCGGCTTCTTTCCGTGCTCTTCCAACCAACGATCCAGGGGAGCCGCCCTCGATCCTTCGAAAGCCTGGAGCCAGGTCGTGGAAGGAAGGAGCTTGAACATCGGCTGGAACAGGCCGTAGAGGGATTCCAGGTTCGCGAGCCTGGAATCGGGAGTGGCGTAGAGATCCTGGACCGCCGGAAAGTCCCGTTTCGCCCCCATTCGGTCCATGAGTCGTTTCCACGCGTCCTGGAAGGCCTTCCAGTCCTTCTCCGTGCTGACGGGAACGACCAGGGTCTTCTTGTCGGAGCAGAGTAGTTTCAGTTCCCGGACCCTGTGGAGTTCGAGATCCGATTTCCAATCCAGGGGAAGCATCCTTCGGTCCTCGTGGAAGCGGACCTGCAGACGCTCGTCGTAGTGGAACTCCCGCACCTCGGGAGGGATCGGTTCCGTCTCCCCCATCTCGGCGTAGATCGTCGATGAGATCAACGTCACCCGCTTGGTTCCTTGGGGACCTTCGATACGGAGTTTCAATCCGGCGGGATCCCGGTGGAAGAAATCCTCCTCGGGCAAGGCCTCGTATTCCGCCTCCATCCGGCTCCGCATCCAGGTCTTCGCCTCGCTGAGTACGACCTCCAGCTTTTCTCCGGAGGTCTCCGAGGACCTGAGCACGATCCCCTCCCCTTCCTCCCAGGTACGGAAGGGGAGGATCTTTCCGCCCCGCACCTCGACATATCCGAACCCCTCCCCTTCCCCCAGGAACAAGAGGGTTCGTTTCGACGGGCAACGGAGGAAGTCGAAGGCGAAGGACAGGGGGAGTTCGGGAACTTCGCCGCTCTCCCGGAGTCCCGCATGCGGGTCCCCTTCGCCCGCCTTCACCCCGGCGGGGAACCCCCGTCCGTCGTTGTTCTGCTTCGGGTCGGCGAAAAGGAGGCGGATCTCCTCCGCTTCGACGCTTCCTTCCCCGTCGAATCGGTCGATGCGGACGAGGACGGCCGGATTACCGGGCGGGACGGTCTCGAACCGCTCGAGACTCGCACGCCTTCCGTCCACCTCGGGAGGCTTCCCCTCTTCCTTCGCGGCCAGCTTCCGCGCCCGCTCCGCGAGGCTCCGGATCCCCGAGCGGGCGTAGTCGGGAAGGACCTCGAGGACGACGATCCGATAGGCCTTCCCCCGGTGGGTCAGCCTCAGGTCCCCGAGGTCGGGTCCGATCGGAAAGCGGATCCCCCCTCCCCTGGGATCCGCGCCAAGGACGAGATCCCCGTAGGAGGGTCCCCCGGCCATCTCCTTCCAAGCCCGTTCCTCCCGGGGTGTCCGGGGGTGCAGATACGCGAGTTTCAGGCCGGGCATCCCCGAGAAGGGATAGGTCACCCCGGGCTCCTTCCCCTCCTCGTAGGCATGGATCTCCTGATCCGTCAGGGGCAGGGTTCGTCCCCCACGCCGGACCGAGAATCCGAGCCGGAGGATCGGGTCGAAGGGGGCCTTCGGATCGGAGACCCTCCACCATTTCGGACGCACCCTGGGCTGAAAATCCTCGATGACGATCCGGTATTCAGGCTTCCCCCCCTTTTCGGAACGGAAGAGAGGGATGTCCTGCCCCTGGTAGGTCTTGAACTGCTTCTGCAAAGGGCCATCCTCGTCGAAGGCCGTGACGAGGAGGCGCTTGTGGGGATCCGCCTTGAAGTTCCGGAGCCGAAGCACGAGGTCGTCCTCGAGCGGCACCCCTTCCCGGTACGGGCTGTATTCCTCCTTCCCGTCCTTCGGATACCGGGTATAGAAGGCAGTCGCCCTCTTCTGGTGGAGGTCCAGGTCGATGAAGCCGCGGATGTCCGTCTTCCGGGACAGGGCACAGCCGATCAGCATGACCGCGATGCTCCCATGGGAAAGGAGGAAGCCGCTGCGGCTCCATTTCCATACCGAGGCGCGCATCAGGTTCGCGCTCACCTGGTAGAAGATCAGGAGGAAGAGCATCGCGAACCAGTCGCTCTTCCAGATCGAGGTGAAATCCAGGGCTTCGGCCACGGCGAATACCTTGCCCATCGGCTCGCGCCATTCTTTCGCCATTGCATCGACGGCGGCCTCGGTCCGGCGGGTGTTGATCCCGATCCGGGCCATGTCCCACCAGTCGCTCGCCGCCCGCTTCCCGAAGACGCGCTTCCTCCGGTCGTATTCCTTCCGATAGCGGGCGTCCATCTCGACCCGGTTCCCGAAAATGTTGAATCCCTTGTGCCAGAGGTTCCAGAGGAAGAAAACCTCGGCCCTGATGAAGGTGTCCCGGAACTGGAGATCACCGTATTTCTTCTCGAGTTCCCTCTGGATCCTCGTCCTCAGGGCATGCTCCTCCGCCGCCCTGAGGCGATCGTCCGGAATCGCCGCGAGGGATTTCCTCTCCTTCTCGAACCGCCGCTGCAGCTCCTGCTGGATCTTGGGCCAGTCCTCCGAATAGGGCTGTTCGGGGATCATCGTCGAGCGCTGCTTGAGGAGGACTCCCAGGATACTGGCGATCAAGAGGAAGAGGATCAGGACAATCGCGAAACGAAGTGACCGCAGAAAGCCCCAGGCCCGATCCCAGAAGATGGCCACGGCACCGAGAAGGACGAGCCCCCCGCCGAAGAAGCGGGCGAGCTCCCAGGGGGAGAGGGCCTGGGGAGCGGCGATGACTTTCCCGATCTGCATGACCTCTCCGAGAAGGAGACAGGCGAGGGCCACGAAAACGCAGAGGAGGAACCCGGGCCGGTATCTCGTCCGTCTTCGCGGAGGGGATGCGGCGGGCTTGGAGGGGGACTCGGTCCTGGCGGATGGATGCGTCATGCTCGAAACTCGAAGGCCTCGGGTCGTGGACAGCGGGCTGATACAGGAAGAATGGGCCCCTCGGGGCTCGGAGAGGATAGGGGATTCCCGGCCTCGGAAACCGCGGCGGAACCTCGCCTTCGGAAACGGGACCTATCGTCTTCGATTCAGAACGAAATCCGTCATCGTCCGGAGAGCCTCCAACTCCTCGCTCGGAGGAAGCCCCTCCAGGCGACCGAGGGCTCGCTTGAGGCAAGCGTCGGCCGCCCGGTGGGCGTAGGCCAATCCCTCGCTCAGATCAAAGCGTTCCATGAGGACACGTTGTCGCTCCGCCGGATTCCCCTCCCGCAGGATCCGGTCGAACTCCGCCCTCTCCGCGGCCGAGAGGGAACGGAGGAAGTACAGGAAAGGAAGGGTCAACTTCCCCTTGCCGAAGTCCGTCCCGAGGGATTTTCCGACGATCGACTCCTCGCCCTCCACATCAAGGCAGTCATCGATGATCTGGAAGGCAAGCCCGAGCTGGTATCCGAAATCCCTCATCCGTGAACAAAGCCCCTCCTCTCCCCCTGCATAGGCCGCTCCGAGCTCCCCGGCGGCCCCGTAGAGGGAGGCGGTCTTCTCACCGATGACCTCGAGATACAGATTCTCGGACATGTCGAGGTCGTATCGATGGAGGATCTGCGTGACCTCCCCCTGACACACGATCCTCGTAATCTCGGCGAGAAGGCGACTGCAGCGCGTATCTGGCAGCTCCACGGACATCTGGAAGGCCCGGGCGTAGATGTAATCTCCGATCAGGACCGATACTTCGTGTCCGTAGACCGAATGGAGGCTGGCGAGATTCCGGCGGACCAGGGCCCCGTCCAGAATGTCGTCATGGATCAGAGTCGCGGAATGGATCATCTCGAGGATCGCCCCGACCTTGAGGTGCGCCGGGCGGAGTCCTCCGAGAGCCTTGCCGACCAGCAGGCAAAGAGCGGGGCGGAGTTGCTTGCCGCGGAAACCGCTGACGTGGCCGAGCAAGGCCCGTAGCTCCGACCTCTCCGGCATCAGGGCCTCTTCGACCAGACGGTTGACCTGGACGAGTTCCGCCCGCACGAGGGCGGTGACGTCTTCGAGTGCTGTGGATCCTCCCACGCGGCCTTCCTTGGTCTTCCGGGCGTCTCCGTCCCTCGAGGAACATCCTCCTCGCCGACGGCGGTCGCGGGCCCATCCTATCCCCCGCCGTCCGGGGGAAAAGCCGGATCCCGTCCTCGCGAGCCGGGTCCTCAGGAATCCTCGGATTCCCCTCCGTCCTCCCCCGAACCGGGCTTCGCGTCCCCCTCCGGGAGGCGTTTCTCGGGTTCGGATCCCTGGCCCTTCAGGCCCTTGCGGAACTCCACGATCCCCTGGCCCAGGGAGTTCGCAACCTTCGGGATCCGGTGCCCGAACAGGAGCAGGGCGGCCCCGAGGATCACCCAGACTTCCAATCCACCGAGAAAGGCGAGCATCGTCACTACGACCGTCCTCCCGAGGGCCCTATCGCGCGGTCTTCCACGGGCCCGGGACCCTCGTTCCCGGCCTCCCGCGGCGGAGGCAACGAATCTTCCGCCCCCCCAGGATACCCCGGCGTCTCTTCTCTGTCTCCGCTTCCCTTCCCCGCTCCGGGATCTTCGGGGAAGCGGAACCCCGACCTCCTCGCCTTCCACCAGGCCTCCCAGGCCTTCCGATCCTCCCCGAGATCCTCCCCGCAGAGTCTGACCAGCCGGCGGCGGACCTTGGCCCGCACGGCCTCGTCATCGGAGGAGAGGGTGCGGATCAGAAGGTCCACAGCCGCACGCTTGACCTTGTACCCCTGCCCGTAGAAGCCCTCGTTGAAGGCCTCGAAGGATTCGACAAGTTCCCGGAAGGCGCGCCCGAGCCTCAGACGCTCGTGAACCGAGGCCCCGACGTAGAAGAAGAGGACGCCGAGCAGGAATCGGGTCAGCCCCCCCCATCCACCGCCCCCCTCGAGGAGGCTTTCAGGAACGAGGGGGGAGAAAATCAGGAACAACCCGCAGGAATAGAGGAGGAGGGGGGTTCGGGAACGCGGATCCCGGTCGATCCTCGAAAGGACCTCCTTTCGGATTTCGGGATCCATCGCCCGCACCCCGGCCGCTCAGCGGCCCAGGACCTCCTTCATCGTGATCCCTAGCTTCGAGGGGCTGTCGCAGACCTGGACCCCGGCCTCCCTGAGGGCGCGGATCTTCTCGTCCGCGGTGCCCTTCCCTCCCGAGATGATCGCCCCGGCGTGCCCCATCCGCTTGCCGGGAGGGGCCGTCCTGCCGGCGATGAAGGCGACGACCGGTTTGCGGACCCTTTCCCTGATGAAGGCCGCGGCCTCCTCTTCGGCCGTCCCGCCTATCTCTCCGATCATGATCACGGCTTCGGTCTCGGGGTCGTCCTGGAAGGCACGGAGACAGTCGATGAAATCCGTTCCGTTGATCGGATCCCCCCCGATGCCGATGCAGGTCGTCTGCCCCAATCCCAGCGTCGTCAACTGCCAGACCGCCTCATAGGTTAGGGTTCCCGACCTCGAGATCACCCCGATCGAACCCGGCGCGTGTATGTAGCCCGGCATGATGCCGATCTTGCACCCCTTCGACCCGCCCCCGGGGGTGATGATCCCTGGGCAGTTCGGCCCGATCAGGCGGACCTCCTTCCCCTCGAGGGCCTTCTTGACCCTGGCCATGTCGAGGACAGGGATGTGTTCGGTGATCGCCACGATCAGGCGGACACCGCCGTCTGCGGCCTCCAGGATCGCGTCCGCGCAGAACGGAGCGGGCACGTAGACGACGGAAACTTCCGCACCCGTCTCCCGAACCGCCTCCTCGACGGTGTCGAAGACGGGGACTCCCCCCGCGGCTTTCGTCCCGCCCTTCCCCGGCGTGCATCCGGCGACGACCTTCGTACCGTATTCGAGCATCTGCCCGGTATGGAAGGCGCCGTGCTTCCCGGTGATCCCCTGGACCAGGACCCTCGTTTCTTCGTGGACCCAGATACTCATCGCGCACCTCCCTTCGCGGCCTTCACGGCCTTTTCGGCAGCCTCGTCCAGGGAGGCGGCGGTCTCGAGGGCGAGCCCCGACTCCTCGAGGATGGACCGCCCCTTTTCGACGTTCGTCCCCTCGAGCCGGACGACGAGGGGGCGATCCAGCGAGATCTCCTGCGCGGCGTCGACGACTCCCTGGGCGACCACGTCGCACTTCGCGATCCCGCCGAAGATGTTGATCAGGATGGCCTGGACATGGTCGTCCGCACAGAGGATCCGGAAGGCCGCCGCGACCTGCTCCTTCGTCGCACTGCCTCCGACGTCGAGGAAATTGGCCGGCATCCCGCCGTGGAGCTTGATGATGTCCATCGTGGCCATCGCGAGCCCCGCCCCGTTGACCATGCACCCGATATTCCCGTCCAGCGCGATATAGCTGAGGTCGTGCCGACTCGCCTCGACCTCCTTCGGGTCCTCCTCGCTGAGATCCCGGTATTCGACGATCTCTGGATGCCGGTAGAGCCCGTTCCCGTCGAAGTTCATCTTCCCGTCCAGCGCGAGGACCTCGCCGGTTTTCGTAACGACGAGGGGATTGATCTCCGCAATCGAACAATCTAGGGCGTGGAAGCAACGGGTGAGCGAGATGATGACCTTCACTCCGTTCTTGAACGCGTCTCCCGTCAAGCCGAGCTTGAAGGCCAGCTTGCGGGCCTGGAACGGATGGATGCCGAAGGCGGGATCGATCGCCTCCTGGAAGATCTTCTCGGGCGTCTTCGCCGCGACCTCCTCGATGTCCATCCCACCTTCCCGGCTGGCCATCACGACCGCGCATCCCCGTTTCCGGTCCACGGTCACCGCCAGGTAGAGTTCGCGATCGATGTCCGACCCCTTCTCGACCCAGACCTTCTGGACGACCTTTCCCTCCGGACCGGTCTGATGGGTAACGAGGGCCTTGCCGAGGATCGAAGCGGCCGCCTCGACCGCTTCTTCCCGGCTCCGCACGAGCTTGACGCCACCGGCCTTGCCCCGTCCGCCGGCGTGGATCTGCGCCTTGACGACCGCGAGCGGGGCCCCCAAGGCCTCGAAGGCCTCGCCGGCCTCCTCGGGCGTCTCCGCGACCCTCCCCTCGGGAACGGCCACGCCGAACCGATCCAGGACTTCCTTCGCCTGGTATTCGTGGATCTTCATCCTGCCTCCTCCTCCGGACGCCCCCAGCCGGAGCCAATGGCCCGGGAGGCGACCGGATTTTCGCCGGGGCACCATAGGGGCCCCGGGGACGGGGATCCACTCGATTGCCCCGCCTGCGACGAAGGGTGCGGAGCGCGATGACCTCGTCCCCCCCCGGCCCTATGATCCCGGCCCATGTCCGACGAAGGCGCAGGCATCCTGGTCGACTCCGGAATCCGAAACCTCATCGCCTCGGGCGCGATCCGGGCCGAATCCGGCGTCGATCCCTCCCAGGTCCAACCCGCGAGCCTCGACCTGCGCCTGGGCTCCCGTTGCCATCGGGTCCGGACGGGCTTCCTTCCCGAACGGTGCACCGTGGCCGAGCGCCTGGAGGAGTTGACCCTCTTCACTTTCGATCTGAAAAATGGTGCGATCCTCGAACGAGGACATTGCTACATCATCCCCCTCCTGGAATCCCTGAAACTACCCGAGGGAATCCACGCCGCCTCGAACCCCAAGTCCTCGACCGGACGCCTCGATGTCTTCACGCGTCTTCTCGCGGACTGCACCGATCGCTTCGAAACGGTTCCGGAAGGCTACGAGGGCCCTCTCTACCTCGAGGTCGTCCCCCGCTCCTTCACGATCCGGGTCCGAACGGGACTCTGTCTGAACCAGTGCCGCTTCCTGAGGGGGGATCCGAGCCTCGATGAGGGGGCTCTACGGGCCTACCGCACGGAGACCCCTCTCCTTTACGACGATCGCGGAACCCCCCTGCGCCCACCCCCGACGCCGGACGGTTCGGCCCTGACGATGGGGATCGCCCTGGCCCCGGACTCCGAGATCGGAGAGATCATCGGTTGGCGCGCCCGGCGCTACACCGAGGTCCTGGACATGACGAAGGAGGGCGCCCACGACCCCGCGGACTTCTTCGAGCCGATCCCCGCGCCGCGGGGAGGACGCCTGATCGTCGAACCGGAGGAGTTCTACATCTTCGCGAGCAAGGAGAGGGTCCGGATCCCGAGGGATCTGGCCGCGGTCATGGCTCCCTACGACACGGGGATCGGCGAACTTCGAACGAACTACGCCGGTTTCTTCGACAACGGCTTCGGAGAACCCGAGGGCACGCGGGCCGTCCTCGAGGTCCGGCCCCACGACGTCCCCTTCCTCGTCGAGGACGGACAACCCTTCTTCCAGCTCCGCTTCTACCGGAGCCTCGGGATTCCCGAAAACCCGTACGGGACCTCGGGGAAGGGATCGCACTATCAGGGTCAGGCCCTCAAGCTTTCGAAGCACTTCCGGGATCCTTGAGTCCGTCCCCGGAACGAGCGTCCGGCAGATCCCGCACGTGCACATCCGTCTGCGGGAACGGAATCTCGATCCCCTCGCGCTCGAGGGCCTTGTAGATCGCGAAGTGGAGATCGCTGAAGGTGCTCCTCTTGAAATCGAGGTGGGTCCAGTAGACGACCTGGAAATCCACGGAGGACGCGCCGAATCCTTTCGCGAAGACGGCGGGTTCGGGCTTCCGGTAGACGCGCCCGTGTCCCCGGACGGTCTCCAGCAGGATCTCCCGGACCTTCTTCAGATCCGAACCATAGGCGACACCGACCTCGATCGTGCTCCGCATGTCCTGGTCGGTCCCGGTCCAGTTCGTGATCGGCTGGGAGATGAAGTCCTTGTTCGGAACGATGACGTCGATGTTGTCGAAGGAGGTGACGGTCGTCGAACGAATCGTGATCCTCTTGACCTCTCCCAGCGTCGTCCCGACGCGGACGATGTCCCCGACCTTGAGGGGACGTTCGAACAGCAGGATCAGCCCCGAGAAGAAGTTGCTGACGATGTCCTGGAGACCGAAGCCGATGCCGACCCCGAGCGCGGCGAGCATCCACTGAAGCTGGCTGATCCCCACGCGGATGAAGGAAAAGGAGATCAGCGCTCCGACGATCGACACGAGGTAGGAGGTCATCGTGCCGAGCGTGTATCGCAGACCTCGATCGATCGTCGAGGATCCCTCGAGCAGGGTCTCGACCGTGCGGCGCATCCGGCGGGCGACGGCCCAGGTCAGGTAGAGTCCCAGGAGGCAGAGTCCGAGGTCGTAGGCACGGACTTCGAGATCCTTGCCTCCCCAGAGGACCGCGTCGCCGAAGAGGGCCCAATCGGCCCGATCGAAACCGAGGATCCAGGACGCGCCGGCGAGAGCGACCGCGAGGGTTCCCAGAAGCTCGGCGATTTCGAGGTAATCCCCGAAGAGGGTGAGTCGCGACTTGGAGCGGTCCTTCGGGTCCTTCTCTCCCTCCGCCGCTCCCGAACCGTCCCCGGCCCCCCACCTCCGCTGGAATCGGAAGCGCAGCTCCTCGACGACGGCCTCGTGGAAGAGGGCGGCGAGAGCCACGCCCCCAAACAGGCCGAGGACGGCGCGCCCGCACATGACCGCGAGCCCGTGGTAGGACAGGATCCAGCAGAGGAGGGCCGCCGAAAGGGTCAGGCGCGCGGGCCAGAGGAAGAAACGATAGAAGTTCCGCAGGAAGGCGAAGCCGCCGTCCTGATCCCCCTTCACCAATTGGTCGACCAGACGCCGCTGGAGCAGGAGGAGGAAGAAGACGAGGAGGAGCCCCCCCTCCCGTAGCGCGTCCAGGCCCTCGCTGACCGCACGGGCGCGGTCCGCGGGAACCAGAGCCCCGAGAATTCGGCCTCCCTGCCCGAGCAGCCAGAACAGGAGTCCGAGGAGGAGGAGGCGATGGACCCTGCCCGCGAGCCGGTCGTTCAGGGGGAAGAGCCGCAGCCGCGAGCGGAGGGGACGGAGGGCAACCTTCAACGAACCCCACCACAGCCCGAAGGTCAGGCTAAGGCCGCCCAGGGCCTGCAGAAGGGCCCGCTCCCTCGGAGCGAGTGTTCCTGCGCCCCCCATGACCCACATCCCGATCCCGAACAGGACCCAGAACCCCGCGCGGCGCAGCAGTCCGAAGAAAGCGAGCCAGTGGACCTCGCGTTTCGGGACCTCGTCCCGCCCCTCGAGGGCGGCGAGCAGACTCCGGCTCCGCCGCAGGCCGAGGAAGGAAAGGAAGAGGCCCAGGAGAGGGAGCAGCCAGGCCAGGATCCTCCGGACGATCGAGATCCCGGAGCGTTCGCCCGCCCCCCCCCCGATTCCGAGGAGGAGAGAAGGGAGGCGCCCCAGACCCTCGAGGATCTTCGCTCCGTCGCGCGCCAGAACCGAAGGAAGTCCGAGAAGACCCTGGAACCTCTCCGGATCCCTCAGGA
>Ga0256830_1000263_pt1 | contig 46251 bp, 57 predicted proteins | sample 128326metaG_FD_190537 | JGI IMG/M metagenome (GOLD analysis project Ga0256830, IMG submission 190537) | Hydrothermal vent microbial communities from Lau Basin, Pacific Ocean - 128-326 | ecosystem: Environmental > Aquatic > Marine > Hydrothermal vents | place: Pacific Ocean: Lau Basin | collected...
CGGATCCCTGATTGTGGTATCAACCAATGTTGCAGGAATGGCAAATGGCACATCCATTGGTGCAGCAACTCCCATCTCTACAGGAATCGGTGAAACAAAGGTCGAGGAAAAGGTTGTGAATTACCTGGCAAGCTATGCAAAGTCCATAGCAGAAAAAAGAGGCAGAAACGCAACAGCAGTTGAAAGATTTGTAACCCATGCATACAGCGCCCCTGCAAGCGAGGCCTACAGGTATAACATAATCGACGTGCTTGCCGACAGTAAATCGGAATTCCTGAAAAAAGCAGATGGAATGGAAGTTGAGACCTCAGCTGGAAAAACTATCATCCAAACAGCAGATCAGAAGATAACTGTTTATGATGAATCACTCAGGGTTAAGATATACAACCTGATTTCATCTCCTGAACTTGCATCTATACTGCTTATTATTGGGATCTACGGGCTCATCTATGGCCTGACGTCTCCAGGAATGGGAGCGGAAGTTCTTGGGGCTATCTCCTTAATTCTTGCACTCTTCGGACTCGGTGTCATAAACGTGAACTACATGGGTGTTGTGCTCATACTTCTGGGCATACTTTTCCTTGTTGCAGAGCTTCTTACTCCAACATACGGTATTCTTGGAGCTGCTTCTGTTGTCTGTATAGTTCTTGGAACTCTTATGCTGTACAGAGAGCCACTTATGCCAGAAGATTTCTATCAGAGCTTTACAATGCTTGTTGGCGGTCTTGGACTTGGGATTGGAGCGGTAATGACATTTGGAGTTATAAAAATCATCCAGATAAAGAGGGCAAAAAAGAAAGTTGGAGCTGAAGCCCTGATTGGAAGAAAGGGAAGGGTTGTTAGCTTCTCAAGTGGAGAAGGGATGGCAAAATTTGATGGTGAACTCTGGAAAATTGTAAGCGAGGATGAGCTGAAAGAGGGGGATACTGTTGTTATAACAGGGAGAGATGGTCTTATTTTGAAAGTGAGAAAACATGAGGGTTGATGAGGAGTTAAGGGCAGAAACAATTAAATGGCTCGATAAAATAAGCTCTGTAAAATTTTCAGGAAATTGTGAATTTGTTGAGAATATAAGAGCGTACATAAAAGATTCGAGGTATTTTCTCCAAAAGGGAGATCTGATTCGGGCGTTTGAATGTGTGATCTGGGCCTGGGCATGGCTTGAAATAGGAAAGGATTATGGTTTTCTGGAGGTGGAGGAATGAACCCCTATGAGATGGCATGCTATCAGCTTGAAAGAGCAGCTGAAATAGCAGGAATAAAGGAGGATGTGGTGGATTATCTGAAAGTTCCAGACAGGGCTGTGGAGGTAAAGATTCCTGTAAGGATGGATGATGGAAGAATAAGGGTCTTCACAGGTTACAGGGTTCAGCACTGCGGTGTGAGGGGTCCGTATAAGGGGGGCATAAGGTATCATCCTGCTGTAACCATGGATGAGGTCAAGGCACTTGCAATGTGGATGACCTGGAAATGCGCTCTTGTGAACATTCCTTACGGTGGAGGAAAGGGAGGGGTAAGAGTTGATGTAAAGATGCTCAGCAAAGGAGAGCTCGAAAGACTTACAAGGAGATATACCGCAATGCTGACACCATTTATCGGTCCGGAAAGAGACATTCCTGCCCCAGACATGTACACAGACGAGAGAGTCATGGCATGGATGATGGATACCTACAGTGTTTATCAGGGATACACTGTGCCGGGCATCGTAACTGGAAAGCCAATATCACTCGGTGGCTCTCTTGGAAGAACCTCAGCAACAGGAAGGGGGGTTGCCATAATTGCAAAAGAATCAGCCAGGGCAATTGGGATGGAAATAAAGGATGCAGATGTGGCAGTTCAGGGATTTGGAAATGTAGGATACTGGGCAGCGAAAACTCTCCACGAAATGGGTGCAAGAATAATTGCCGTGACTGACAGTAAAGGAGGTGTTTGCAGTGATGACGGGCTTGATCCGGATGCCCTTCTGGAATTCAAAAAAAGGACAGGGAGTGTAGCAGGATTCAGAGATGACCACATATCCAACGAAGAGCTCTTAACTCTAAAAGCAGACATTCTCATACCGGCTGCTGTTGAAAATGTCATAAATGAGAACAACATGCACAAAGTGAATGCGAGAATGATTGTTGAAGGTGCAAATGGTCCGATAACTCCGAAAGCTGAGGAATACCTGAACAGAAAATGCGAGCTTGTCGTACCTGACATTCTCGCCAATTCTGGCGGAGTCATTGTGAGCTACTTTGAATGGGTACAGGATCTGGAAAGGTATTTCTGGGATCTCGATAGAGTTAATGCTGAACTTGAAAAAATACTTGTAAGAGCATTCGAAAACATGATAAGAGTGAAACAGGAACACGGAAACATTCTCTGGAGAGATGCATCAATGGTTCTTGCTTTAAATAATGTTGTTGAAGCTCTTGAGATGAGGGGCATATTTCCCTGAACAAGAAAGATTTTAATCCTTCAGCATATTTTTTCCATGGCTTCCGTAAGACTATTCAAAATCTTCGGGATTGATGTCAAGGTTCATTATTCTCTCTTCCTTATTCTTCTGATCCTTGTGTGGGTGTTTTACATTCAGGAGTTTCCATACGGATTTAGAGGGAGGGAATATGCCCTCCAGCTATCTGTGATAGCTTCAATCTCACTCTTCATCTCGGTATTTCTCCATGAACTTGGTCATTCACTGGTGAGCAAGAGATTCGGGTACAATGTTAAGGAGATCATTCTCTTCATTTTCGGAGGAGTTGCTGTTCTTGAAAGACAGCCCAGAGGATTGCAGGAGCTTGCAGTCTCAATAACGGGTCCTGTGGTCAGCCTTTCCATTGCTGGGATATTTTATCTTCTCTCATTCTCATCCAATCAGATTCTGGCCGATTTTTCAGCCATCTTTTTCAGAATCAATGCAATCATAGCCATCTTCAATCTCATTCCTGCATTCCCATTGGATGGAGGCAGGGTTCTCCGGGGCTTCCTTTCGAGATATTACTCTCCGGATAAATCCACATTTATTGCATCTGAAACAGGAAAGGCCATTGCAATTTTTATGGGTGTTTTTGGTCTCTTTTACAATCTTTGGCTAACAATACTTGCAATATTCATTTACCTCGGTGCGAATGAGGAAGAAAAGATGACAAGGCTTGAGAGCATGCTTGGAAGGCTTAAGGCAAGGGATATAATGACAGCCGATCTCAAAACTGTCAGCCCATACATGACTGTTGGCGAATTCATGGAGTTCGCCTTCAAAACAAAGCATCTTGGCTATCCGGTTGTTGAAAATGGAGAGCTTGTTGGGATGATCACGATTCATGACGTTGCTGGAAAACCCGAAGGTATTCTACTGAAAGATCTCATGAGCAGGGATCTTCTGACCGTAAATCCAGACACGCCAGCAGTGGAGGTGTTCAGGCTCATGAACGAAACAGGTCTGGGCAGAATACCTGTTACAGAAAACGGAAATCTTGTTGGAATAATCACAAAAACTGATCTTGTGAGACTTATGCAGATTCAGGAGGTGCTGAAGATTGGAAGAGAGTAGAAAAATAGTTCTCATAGGCACCGCTCATGTTTCAAAGAAGAGTGTTGAGGAGGTTGAAAGAATAATCGAAAATGAGAGGCCATCTGCAGTTGCAGTTGAACTCGATCCAAGAAGATACATGGCCTTGAGGGGAGAGAGAGTCGATATTAATCCTGTTGAAATAATAAAAAAGGGAAACGTATTTCTTTTTCTCTTCCAGCTTTTTCTTTCAAGGCTGCAGAAAAAAATTGGTAAGGAAACGGGAGTGAGGCCCGGGGAGGAGATGCTCACAGCTATTAAGAAGGCTGAAGAGATTGGTGCAGATGTACTCCTCATAGACAGGGATCTCGGCATAACGATGAAGCGTCTCTGGAACACTCTCAGCTTTTTTGACAAGGTGAGGCTGTTCTATTACTTCATCAGAGGGCTGTTTGAGACAGATGAGGTTGAGGTTGATGAGCTTCTTGAGAAGGATATTCTTGACATGATGGTGGATGAATTCAGGAAGATCTCTCCAAAGACAGCAGAAATCCTTGTGGATGAGAGAGATGCCTACATGGCGTACAATCTTCTGAAAGCATCCATGAGATATGAAAGGATTGTGGCTGTTGTTGGTGCGGGCCATAAGGATGGCATTGAGAGATTCATGCAGAATCCAGAAGAAATTCCTGACATGAGGGATCTTGTTGAGATCAAGAACAGAAGATTCAGTTTTTTAAAAATTGCTGGAGTTCTGATAACACTGACGGTTGCATTTATTTTTCTATCAATACTGCTCTACATGGGTACATCCGAGTTTGTTTCAGCGTTTATTGCATGGTTTCTGATTAACGGCATTCCCTCAGCGATTTTTGCAGCAATTGCAGGTGGGCACATTCTTTCAGTGCTGACAGCATTTTTTGTTGCATGGCTCACATCACTCTCTCCTCTCCTTGCGGCAGGCTGGTTTTCAGGTGTTGTGGAGTTCATTATGAGAAAACCGACCCATGATGATTTTGAAGAGATGATGAATGCCGAATCATTTAAAGAGCTTTACAGAAACAGGGCATTCAGAATTCTGCTTGTTGCAGGTTTAACAAATATCGGGAGCATGATCGGAACATTTTATGGAGTGTGGTATCTTTCAACAAAATACGGAGTAAATGTAAAAGATATCGTATTTCAAGCTCTTCAGAACCTTTATCAGGCCTTTATTCTATCCGGATTAAACCCCTTTCTTACAAGCAATTCCTTAACCTTTGCAACATGGTTGCCCTGAAGTTCGATTGCACCATTTTTAACAGTTCCACCGCATGCAAGCTTTGACTTCAGGTACTTTGCAAGATCGTCAAGATTTATCTCACCTCTATCAATGCCCTCTATAACGGTAACTTCCTTACCATATCTTCTCTTCGTCACCTTTATCACAATTTGCTGCTGTTCTTTTGCAACTTCCTCGCAAACACACAGATCTTTGGGCAACCCGCAAACATTACATATATCCAGACCCATCTTCTTCTGATACCTCCTTTTGTTTTTGAGCATACTCTTACTATCCCCATTTTAAGTTTTCGGTCACTTCTACATTAGATTTAAATAACCTCAAAATTTGACTTACCCAATGGATTTGTACAGCTTTGTTAAGGAATATTTCATCGACTCAATTGTTTACAAGGAAGGTTACAATCCCGTGAACACCGCGACCTTTGCAATAATTCTCCTCGTCGCAGTTTATCTGATTTACAGATTTCTGAGAACAAGGGTCAGATTCGATTTCAGATTCGCACTTCACACTCTCCCTTACATCGTTCTTGGCTCTTCTGTCAGAATAATTGAAGATGCTGGATTTGTAAGCCCACCTGTATCTTACATGCTCATGACCCCGTTCATATACCTGCTCATCTTTTCCATAACCCTCTCGGCCCTTTTACTATCCCTGAGAACAGATCGCAGGTACTATCCCTATCCCGGTACATTACTTTCGGCAGCGGTTATTGTCTTTCTCCTTTCCACATTAAATATAGAAAACTGGTGGGTCTTTCCTGCAGCATTCATAATCGCCGGATCTGCTGCATCTGTCTACAGAAAATTTTTCACCAGATTTGGTGCCGATAATTTGAGCGTTGCTGTCCTCTTTGCTCAGCTTGTGGATGGTTCGACAAGCTTTCTTGGAATTCAGTTTTTAGGGTACTGGGAACTTCATGTTGTTCCGAGATTCTTCATTGATCTGTTTGGTCCCTGGGTGATGATTGCACTTAAACTTGCAGTTATAGTTCCGATTCTCTACATCATTGACAGGGATGCTGATGAGGATGAGAATCTGAAAGGATTTATAAAGTTCGTCCTGTTCACCATAGGTATGGCTCCGGGGCTGAGAAATGGGCTTAGAATGACATTCGGGGTGTAAAAAATGAGAATTTTACTGCTGATTTCTGCTGTGTTTGTACTCTCAGTATTTTCAGGTTACTTTATCGGTGAATTTTTGAGAGAATCAGCTGAGAATTTTGTGGAGCAGACATTTCAGCAGTTTGAGTTCGCAAAAGATCTGGAACACTATGAACTCTTCATTTTCATACTTTCCAACAATGTTCTGAAATCATTTGCATCCATGATTCTCGGCATCGGTTTTGGAGTTGTTCCAGTTCTCTTTGTTATTCTGAACGGACTGATTATAGGAATTGTCGTTGCTGTAATTGGTGCCAAGATGGGGCTGTTTCTGACTGCTGCCCTTTTAATCCCCCATGGCATTCTTGAAATTCCGGCAATTCTCATCAGCTCTTCCTATGGTGTGAATCTTGGAATTGAGGCTTTCAGAAAATTCAGAGGTGCTGATGTTGATCTGAACAGATCTCTTCTGGAGCACCTCAAGAAGTTTGCAAAAATCCCGCTGCCAATGCTTTTAATTGCCGCTCTGATTGAAACCTACATAACTCCGCTGGTTGCAGGCGGATAAAAAAATGAAATGGATCACTCGATATCAATTTTTTTCCTGCTTTCCCTTTCCGATGTGATCTTCTTTAGAATTACCTCAAGAACTCCATTGTTGTACCTTGCCTTTGCTGAATCCGGATCAACTTCATCAGGTAGGTCCACGATCTCGTGGTACTTTCTTGACTCGCCCTCGGCTTTAATTTCCAGCTTTGTTTCACTTGCAGTAAGGTCGATATCCTCCTTGTTAACTCCTGGCATCTCTGCAATAATCTGAATCTCATCGTCAGTTTCAATTATGTCCACAAGTGGTTTTCTGTGTTCTGTCTCCTCTCTTATGCTTGGCTTGCTTCCAAACTCTCTTATTTCTGGCTTTCCATCTGGACCGATTTTTATGCTAAAACCCCTTACCACCGGTCTTCCTTCCATGAGCTCTGCTGATCTGAATACCTCATCAAGTTCCTTTACCATTTTTTTAAATATCTCGTCAAACTCTCCAAACGGGAATCTGAACAAATCTTCAAACCAGTCCTCATCATCCCAGTCCCTTCTTCTCCTTCTCCAGGGCATACCCCATCACCTCCTAAAACCAAATTCAGGCAAACATCCTGTGGAAATCCTTAACAATCTGCCGGTATTTTTCAATGTCTTCTTCTGTTAGGCTTGGCTTGACCTTTTCCATGGCTCTTTCAAAGTGCCTTTTATGAACTTTGATCCTCTTGATTGATTCCTTCAGATTACCATGCCCCTCTCTCTCTATGAATTCCCTTATTGCCTGCATTCCTGCCTCTCTGCATATGGCCTCAATGTCAGCACCGCTGTAGCCTTCTGTTTTCTCTGCAAGTTCCTCAATGCTCACATCTTCTGCAAGAGGCATGTCCCTTGTATGAATTCTGAATATCTCGATTCTTGCTTCTCTGTCTGGAGGGGGTATGTAGATGTGTCTCTCAATCCTTCCCGGTCTGAGCAGAGCAGGATCAACCATATCGGGACGGTTTGTTGCAGCGATGACAACAACATCCTTCAGCTCCTCAAGTCCATCAAGTTCGGTGAGGAGCTGGCTCACAACTCTTTCAGTTACATGGCTGTCTCCGATCCCGCCTCTTCTGGGTGCAAGGCTGTCTATCTCGTCAAAGAAGATTACACACGGTGCTACCTGCCTTGCCTTTCTGAACATCTCCCTGACATGCTTCTCACTCTCTCCAACCCACTTGCTTAGAAGCTCGGGACCTTTAACGCTTATGAAGTTGGCCTTGCTTTCATTGGCCACTGCCTTGGCTATGAGTGTTTTTCCTGTTCCTGGAGGGCCATAGAGCAGAATTCCCTTGGGTGCTTTTATTCCCACCTCTCTGAAAGCTTCAGGATACTTCAGCGGCCATTCAACAGCCTCCATGAGTTCCTGCTTTGCATTTTCAAGTCCGCCAATGTCCTCCCACCCTACATTGGGTATCTCAACCAGCACTTCTCTCATGGCAGATGGTTCAATGTTTTTCAGTGCTTCAAGAAAATCATCCATGGTGACCTTCAGATTCTCAAGAACCTCTGCAGGAATTTCCTCAGCCTCAATATCTATCTCTCCACTTTCCATTCTGCTTCTCAGAGCGTGCATTGCCGCTTCCTTTGCAAGGGCTGCAAGATCAGCACCAACAAATCCGTTTGTGAGATCAGCGATGTACTCAAACATCCTGTCTGTAAGTCTTGCCTTGACCTCAGCGTAAATTTCAGAGTCCCTTCTCAGAATTTCTTCAGGGTCTTGATCTGATTTTTCTATTTCATCAATAACTGAAACTATTTTCTTCTCTTCAAATCTTTCAGACTTTCTAAACTCCTGAAGGACCCTTATCACCTCACCTCTGCTGAATGGTGGCTGTATTGGCATGCCCCTTGTGTGTATCTGCAGTATTTCCTTTCTTCCCTCTTTATCAGGCACACCGATTTCTATCTCTCTGTCAAATCTTCCCGGTCTTCTGAGAGCTGGATCAACTGCATCGGGTCTGTTTGTTGCTCCGATTACAATAACCTGACCACGTGCTTCAAGTCCATCCATCAATGTTAATAGCTGGGCAACGACCCTTCTCTCAACCTCTCCCGTAACCTCCTCTCTCTTAGGTGCTATGCTGTCAATTTCGTCAATGAATATTATGCTTGGAGCATTCTCTTCTGCTTCCTCAAAAATCTCTCTCAGTCTTTTCTCGCTCTCACCATAGTACTTGCTCATTATTTCAGGACCGCTTATTGAGATAAAGTGAGCATCCACCTCATTGGCCACTGCTTTGGCTATGAGTGTTTTTCCTGTTCCTGGTGGACCGTGAAGCAGAATTCCCTTTGGAGGTTCAATCCCAAGCTTCTGGAAAAGTTCTGGATGCTTTAAGGGAAGTTCAATCATCTCTCTGACAAGCCTAAGCTCTCTTTTCAGCCCTCCAACATCCTCATAGGTAACGCTCGGTACCTGTCTTGTCTCACCTTCAGCAGGCTTTTCCTTCAGTTCAACCTGTGTTTTCCGTGAAACTATCACCACTCCCGATGGTTTTGTGGCAGTTATGACAAATGTAAGAACATGTCCAAATATCTCCACCCTTATCTTCTGTCCCTTGACAACAGGTCTGCCTTCAAGCAACCTCTGAAGGTATGTTTCTCCTCCCATCAGCCTTACAGGCTCTGTTGGAGCAAGCGTTATTTTTTCAGCAGATTTTGCCTCGACCTTTCTTATTTTTACCCTGTCATCAATTCCAACCCCAGCATTGCCCCTTATGTTTCCGTCAATCCTTATGACTCTCTTTCCCCTGTCATCAGGATATCCCGGCCACACTATGGCAGGCACAACATTTTTTCCAGCGATTTCTATTACATCACCGCTTTGCAGGCCGAGCTGGGCCATCACATCGGGATCAACTCTTGCGATCCCCCTGCCAACATCCCTGTGGTATGCTTCAGCAACCTTGAGAAAAATTTCATCAGCCATACACATCACCTCCTTTCCTTATTCTGAATTTTATCATGTTACCCTCCTCAATTCTTTCAACAAATCCTTTCTTTTCAAGATCTGAAAGTGAAGAAAGTACCTCATCGTAGGTAAGTCCAAACATCTGGGATATTCTTTCCGGCCTCTCAACACCCTTTACAAGAGCATAGAGAACTATCCTGTCAACATTGCCAATGTCGAGTCTGTCGAGTTTTAGGATGAACCTGTCAATAAGCTCATCAATACCCTCGGATATTGACTTCTGAATCAGCCCGAACATCCTTTCCATTCTTCTCAATCTTTCAAATGTGTCAATCAGGTTTTTCTCAGCAGTACCTTCAAACAGAGACCTCATTCTTTCAAACTCCTCTTTGAGATCTCTCACCTTTTCCTCAATAACGTCAACATCAAATCTGTGGGGTGAGATGGATATGGATATGTTAAGACTTCTGTCGATGTAGTAGTATCTCCTCCTTCCTTCCTCAAAGCTTCTTATCAGACCTACCTTCTCGAGCCTGTCAAGATGTTCAAGCACCACCTTGGGTGCCATTTTCAGGGCGTACGATATCTCGCTTATATAGCATGGCTTCTTTGTGAGCAGCTGAAGTATCCTTCTTCTGCTCTCATTGGCAAGAGCCTCGATGACATCCTCCCACCAGTTATCATCACTTTTTCTTACTAACATTCAGTTAGTAATTTTGAAGATTCATCATATATATTTTTCTCGTAATTGAGCCATATATCACAACTGTGGGAAACAGTTAAAAATAATTTCCCATGGTTTCCAACTATGGAAGTCCCGGAAAAATGCATAGACTGCATGATATGCTATAAAAAGAAGAGGGAGAAATGAATGGAAATACTTGAAATTGCCGAAAAAACAGGCGTTCTGTTTTACAGAAGAAGATACGGGAATGGATTCAGGCCCCACATCTCCATGAGAATAGATGGAGTTGACTTTCATATTGACACAAGTCCCGGAAGGGGATACAACATCATAACCCATGCACATACAGACCATCACGGTCTGAGAAACATCAAAAATTTCCGGGCAATTGCTTCATGTGAAACATCGGTGATTCTTTCAGCCATTTCAGGTGAAAATTTCAGAGGGATTGTTCACGAAATTGGAGAAAAACTGGAGATAAAGGGAATTGAGATAGATACATTTCCAACATCACACATGGACGGTTCTTCAGCCTACTTTTTCAGGGATTACGGGATTCTCGTAACGGGTGATGTGAAAAGATTCGAAAAGCTGCCTGAGTGTGAAATTCTTGTAACCGAGGCAACCTACGGCCATCCATCCAATAGATTCGTCGATGAAATTGACAGAGTCGTGGAGTCTGCCAGAAAGGGTCTTGAACTTGGAGCATATCCCATAGGGAAGGCACAGAGAGTGGCAAGGATTCTTGTGAGTAATGATGTGGGATTCAGAGTAGAGGATGAAAGAATATCCAAGCTATGCAGCGTGCTCGGAATAGAACACGAAGAGGGAGATGCAAGAATCATCCCTCCAAAAAAAGTTGTAAATGGATATGTCCTGTCTGCACAGACATTTTACAGAAATAGAATTGTTTTCAGCGACCATATCGACTACAGAGGAATAATTGAACTGATAGATCACTGCTCACCAAGTTATGTGATATTCTATCACGGGAATCCAACAAGAAAACTCCTTCAGGATGCTGAAAGTATGGGTACAAGATCTCTCACGCTGAAGGATGTAGACGTTCATCTTTAGTATTTCAGCTTTGCTCTGCCAGTTTCACATGAGCTCTGAAAGGATTTTTAATGTTCCCATGAAGTAAACACCATCCTCAATGGCGTAGACCTCAACATCTTCGGGAGAGAAGGGCCTCATAACAGGAGATATGAACCCGGATTCGATAACGTTGTAACCGGGAAGCACAGGGGAAAAGTGAGGAATCACCCAGACATCCTTTTCATTATTCACTGCATGAAGAAATGCTCTGAAAGAATATAGCCCTCCTCCATGCCGGATCTTTATTGAAGGGTGCTCGTGACCTATTATAAGCTTTTCCCTATCTGTATCCCTGTGTCCGTGAACCACATAAAATTCTCCGATCTTAACGCTGTCTTCAAAATCAATGTTATACTTTGAAAGGATTGACTGGAGGAAATTGTCGTGATTTCCCCTCACAACTCTCAACCTGACCTCTCCTGAAATCCTTTCCACAAATTTCCTGATGTCCTTCCACTCTTCAGGGAGATTTCTGCTGAATTCATGCTTCAGGTCTCCAGCAACCACAAGTTCCTCTGGATTGAATTCAGCCACAATACCTTCAACTTCAGAAATTATTCTCTCGACTTGCAGTGAAGGAATCGCAATTCCTCTGCTTTCAAGCACACCCTCCAGCCCGAGATGCAGGTCGGCTATAATGAATCTGTCCTCGAGCATCAGTCCCTTTCTCTCACTGAGGGTGACGCTGCCGATCTTTTTCACATTGAGATTCAAAAAAAGGTGTATAAAAAAATGGCTGTTCAGAAGTCAGATGATGCAAGCACCCTGTAAAGCTCTTCCTCGTAATACTGTTTTGCCCTCTCAACTGCACCGAGTATGTAGTTCATAACCCTGCATGCATCGTGCATGTATATCACGCTTGTCCGTGCTGTGAAAGTAATGAGAGATGTTGCAATAAATGAAAAAAATTAAATTCGATTTGAATTTGCTTTGCCCGGTGATGTAAAATGCCGGCAGTTGTTGATGCTGAACTTTGCACAGCATGTGGGACGTGTGTAGATGAGTGCCCTGTTGGAGCCATTGAGCTGAACGATGTTGCTGTGATTGACGCAGATCTCTGTACAGAGTGCGGAACCTGTGTCGATGTCTGCCCAAGCGGGGCAATTTCCCTTGAGTAATCCCTTCAAATTTTTATTATTTTTTGCCATAAAGCTTTTAATTTGGTTATGCATTGCTATTGATAGTGATGAATATGGGACTGATAACAAGCCTTAAAGCAAGGTTCAAAAGCATGTTCAGGTGGTTTTTCAAAAAAGACAAGATGAGGATAGGGATATATGGTCCACCAAACGCCGGAAAGACGACTCTTGCCAACAGGATTCTCAGGGACTGGACTGGAGATGTTATTGGCTCTGAAAGCGAGATACCTCACGAAACAAGGAGAGCAAAGCTGAGAGAGGGTGTTAGGATAGAGGTGGATGGAAAAACCCTGACCATCGACATAATAGACACTCCGGGAATCGCCACAAAGATAGATTTTCATGATTTTCTTAAATATGGAATGAGTGAGGAAGAAGCAAAAAGAAGAGCAAAGGAAGCTACAGAGGGTGTTATAGAAGCAATTAAATGGCTTGATGATCTTGATGGAATTTTACTTGTAATGGATTCAGCTGAAGACCCGTACACCCAGGTTAATGTTACAATAGTCGGGAACATTGAAGCACGAGGATTGCCGCTTCTCATCGTGGCAAACAAGATAGACCTTCCAAATGCATCTCCCGCCAGAATAAAGGCAGCGTTTCCCCAGCATGCTGTTGTCCCAATATCTGCACTGAAAGGGCTGAACATTGACACTCTTTACAGAACCATGGCTGAAAGGTTCGGGTGATGAAGATGGAGGGTGTCCAGCTCAATTTAATCTCCAAGGAGAAGCTTGAAAGAATGAGTTCCATGGAAAAGCTCAGAATGATACTGGACAGCGTCAAGGAAGGGAAAATTGTCGTTCTTGAATCAGGCCTTTCTCCTGAGGAGGAGACAAAGCTTATAGAACTGACAATGCTTGAGATAGATCACGACAATTTTGTCGGAATAGAGGTTGAGAGCTATCCGCCAAAAGAATCATTCTTTTCCAAACTCTTCGGGAAGAAGAGCGGGAGACTGACACTTATAGGCCCTGCAAACAGGGTGAAGATGCTGTCAAAACAGAAAGACATAATCACCGCCATGGTACAGCTTGGTGATAGGTGATGCCCCACAGATGTACTGAATGCGGGAAGGAGTACATGGACGGAGACATGGCGATACTGCAGGGATGCGAGTGTGGGAATAATAAATTTCTCTACATTCCTAAGGAACGGGGAAAGGAAGTGGAAGAAATAAAGGAGCAGTTTGAGAGAATAGAGAGTGTCAGAATAATCGCTCCGGGAATGTACGAGCTCAATATAGAAAAGCTTCTTGAAGGAGGAGAAGTTGTTATTGCTCTGCAGGAGGATGGAAAGTATGCTGTCCATCTTCCTTCCCTTCTGAGGAAAAGGAAAAAGACATGAAAAGCATTTATTTTGCCTATGCCCTCTCGACAGCAGTAAGGATTGCGGGTTTTTACCTTTACGGATTCCTGATCCTTATTGCAGAGGCATTTCATTCACTGACTGACATTCTTATCCTTGTCATTTTAAGACTTTCTGCAAAGGTCTCTGAAAAGCCTGCAGACCACAGTCACCCCCTGGGGCATGGACTTGCGGGAAATGTCGGGGCACTGATTGCAGGAGTCGCATTCATATCCATACTGTCTTTTGAACTTCTGAAGGAAAGTGTTTCAAGACTGGTATCCAGTGAATTCCCACAGCAATCTCTGCAGGCCGGTATAATAATGGCCCTGAGTCTGATTCCGGTACTGGCTGTGCTTTATCACACCTCAGGAAGGGGAAGGAGTCCTGAAATGGTGGCTCTGAGATATGAACTCAGAAATGATCTGCTTACAGGGATTTCAGGACTTGTCGCAATCCTTCTTTCCCGATACATTCTCCATCTTGATGCACTGGTAACCTTTTTCATAGCCCTTATAATAGCCTACAGCGGTTTCAGATTGATAAGGGATAATGCCAGATTTTTGCTTGGATACAGTCCTGAAGATGAATTTTATGAGAAAATTTCAGATGTCATAGGACAGTTTTCAGAGGTGGAGGATGTTCACGATATTATTGCAACATACATGTCTCCTGACAAAGTTCATGTGGATCTCCACATCACCGTTGATGGAGACATGAAGGTCAGGGATGCTGACAGGCTTACAGAGGTGATAGTGGAAAGACTGCAGAAAGAACTTCCTGAAATTGAATTTGCAACGATCCATGTCTGTTCTGAAGGAAAGGAAAGACTCAGGACAACATACGATAAGATAATAAAAGGATAGTCAGTTTTCTGTCTCTATTCCCAGAGCTCCAAGAAATCTCTTCTTGACTGCCTGGGTAACGAGCTTCCCAAGTACATCTCTGTCAGAAACATCTCCAAATATTCCCAGAGGAATCTTTCCACCTGCAGCGTGAGCATGGCCTCCTGCACTTCCAACATCCTTGAAGGCCCTTTTCAGGACCTCACCTATGTTTATTCTGACATCCGTGTTTCTTGCTGATAGATAGACGTTATCCCTCATGACCCCAAAAACAAGAACGGTTGAAATTCCCTCAAGTTTCAGCAGAAAATCTGCAGCCTGAGGAAGTGTATCCTTATCAGTTATGAATCCTGCAAACGAAAGTAGAAATGATGAAAAAACCTCTCTGTTCTTTATTGCCGTACCAAGAACATCAAGAGTTTCCGTTGACAGTGCAGGACCCTCCATTTTTTCAAGAAGTTCGTTGTCAACAAAGGGATAGAGGTACGCTGATGCAAGAAAATCATTTGTTCTTGCATTTTTTCTGAATTCTTCTGTTTCAGTTTGAATTCCGAAAAACAGGGCTGTTGCAAGTGATTTTGTTGGAACGACCTTCAGTTCCTGAAGGTAGAGCGTCAGAATGGTTGCTGTTGCACCAACATCTCCCCTTATATCAACAAACTCTGCACTCACCTCCTCTGCAGGATGGTGATCTATGACAATGCTGATGTTTATGTTATCGGGAATCGTATTGTTTACTCCAGGTCCTGCAGAGTCAACAAGGGCAAACTTTGAGTAGCTTCCGAGACTTGCTTCATCAGCCTTTATCATGTCTATACCAAGAAGATTGACCATTGCCTTGTTTTGCTGATGCTGTATCTCACCGTAGTAAAGAATATCAGCATCAACACCAAAATGCTTAGAAATTTCCTTCAGTGCCAGTGCAGAGGAAATTGAATCAGGATCAGGATTGTCGTGGGTGAAAATACCGATCTTTCCATTTGTGGATTTTATAACATTTTTCAGCATTTTTAATTTTCTGAGGGATTCTGCTCTTTTCAATCCTGAAATGAGATGTGTTTTCATGCACTCAATAGGTGTAACCACAAGATCTGCTCCTGCTTCCTCAAGCTCTTCCCTGTGTTTTGTAGATGACGCCCTTGAAACAATAAGAACTTCAGAATTCCGTTTCCTTATCATTTTCGTCACATCTCTGTTCACCGAATCTTTGGAGGTGAGTATCAGAACACCTGTTACGCTGTCAAAATCAATTGATGAGAATATCTCACTGTCGGTGATATCGCCAACAATGGCATCTATTTCCTGATCTTTAAGCACCTCAACCTTTTCAGGATTTATATCCACTGCAAGAACCCTTTTTCCGGATGAGGTCAGATCCTTGACAATCGAAGAGCCAAGACTGCCGCATCCAAGAATTACATAGTCGTAATTTCCATTTGACTGATCTGCCATTGCAAAAAAACTGATAACGTCAATATATTTAAGATTTGCCGGATTGCACAGAGGCTGTTTCAAAAAACTTATATACTGCTATCAACATAATCATCATCAGGTGAGTCATAATGGTGAAAATTATACATGCCCAGACAGTCCTCCCGGAAGAAGTGCTTGAGGAGCTTAAGAGAAAAACCGGAGAGCTGGCAACGAAGGATGCCCTGGCCAAGGCTGTTGATCACTACCTCATGTGCCCCTATACCCATGAAGAACCCATCGGAAAAAGGCTTGAGGAGGTCATTCGAAAAAAGAGGAAATAGGCTAAAATCTCTGTGGATCAAATTTTTTAATTGCTGAGTTCTCTCCTCTTTCAATTAATTTTGCAAGCTCTTTTCCAAGTGCAGGAGCGATCATCATACCTCTGTGCTTTCCAAGTCCGTTAGCCTGAACAAAACCATCAATTTCTGTAAATCCAACAACAGGCAGCCCATCTCTCCCCTCATCGTAAACTCCTGCCCACTGCCTGAGCATTGCAAGGCCTTTGAGCTTGGGTATCATTCTGGTTACGCCCTTAGCATATCTCACTGCAAATTCCACTGTGCTTGATGTGTCAATTCTGTCTACACTCTTTCCTGTGATCCCGCCTATGATTTCACCTCTGGCGGTCTGGGTAACGTAAAGTCCAGAAGTGATGTCGTAGATGTATGGATTGATGTACGGTTTTATGCTCTCTGTAACACACACCTCTTCCTTGATTATCATGTTATTCTGCTCTATTCCCACCATTCTGCTTACCTCATTGCTCCAGGCTCCAGCTGAATTAACAACGAAGTCAAATTCATATTTCTCTCCATTAACATGGACTGTAAATCTGCTCCCATTTCTCTCAATTTTCTCCACTCTGGCTTCAGTTCTGATCTCGACACCATTCTCTCTGCAACCCCTTGCTAAACCCCAGACTACGGGCCATGGAAATATAACACCACCCTCTCTGCAGTATGAAGCAAGAACAGCTGAATCAGGATTGAAATCAGGTATGATTTCCTTTACCTCCTCAGGAGAGATGACTTTTGAAGAAATTCCGAATCTCCTTAAGACTGATACGCCTTCTCTGATCTTTTCAGCATCCCCCTCATCTGAAGCAAGCTTAATATATCCGTTCTTTCTGAAAAGGAAGTTAAAATTTACTTCAGAAGGGAGTGTATCGTATAGTCTGAGACTTTCAAGAGCAAAAGGAATCAGTTCCTCTCTATCAACCATCGGAGATACTCCACCGGAATTTCTACCACTCGCTCCATAAAGAAGATACTTCTGCTCGAATACGGTAACATCAATGCCTGATTTTGAAAGGAAATATGCGGTTGACAGTCCCATAACTCCAGCTCCTACAACTCCCACCTTCATTCCACATCACCTTCAGAAAGGATGTACAGGGGAACCGGATTTACAGGTGGCCTCTGGGTAGTTATTCCTATTTCATCCGGGCTCTTGCCTGTTTTCTGAGAGAGAATTCTCACGATGTGCATCAGACATCCTTTACCCTGACATGCTCCTGTTGTGGCTCCCGTGTATCTTTTCAGACTCTCAAGATCGCTGTACCCCTCCTCTATTGCATGCACTATCTCCTCTTCCGTGAGATCTTCACACCTGCAAACTATCTTTCTCTCCTTCACCATATGATCACCTCTTTCTCACAGCCCTGACCTCAAAAATAAGTTCCCTATCAACCTCAACCGTAACAAGCTGAGTTCTGTCATTCCTTTCAGGCTTGAGAGCCCATGTTATTGTTCCTTCTCCAAGTTCATCTCCTTTTCTGCTGAACAGCTTCACCCTGTCTCCTTTCTCAAGCCATGGCAGAAACTCATACTGAAGAGTGATGTAACCCTTCCCGTTTTTCACGTGAACAAGAAAGATTGCCAGTCCAGGGCATACCCTCAGGCATGCCATGCATCCCGTACATTTCTCGTAATCCACCTCAGGAGGGTCATTTATGTTGTCCATTTTGATGGCATCAAATCTGCATGATTCATAGCATGGCGAGCATGGAATCGGCTGGGGGCATTCAATGTAAACAACGGGTTTCTTGGATGTGAGTCTTTCTTCAGACGGCAGGGGAGGAAGCTCATCTTTTTCGAGGTAACCTCTTTCCAGATACCTCATAGCATCACCTCGCTTTCAAGAACACATTTCTCAAGTCCGCAGACGATCCTCTCACCAAACGGGCCTGCTCTGAATTCTTCGAGGTCCTTCACAGCCTCATCAAGTTCTTCTTCTGCCTCATCCCCCCCATATCCAAGAGAGATTGCAGCATGTATTCCTGCAATCCTGCCTTCCATAATTGCTGCAGTGGCCTCTTCAATTCCTGCCACATCTCCTGCCACATAAACACCCTTCACACTTGTCTCGTTGAATCTTGTTCTCAGCGGAACCATCCCGCCAAGTTCTGGAACAAATTTCATGTCGGCACCAGCATGGTAAAGCAGCTCATGGGCAGGAGAGAGTCCAACGGCAACACAGATAAAATCACAGTCAATGTCCTTTTCACTGCCCTTAACAACATTCCACTTTTCATCAAGTTGAGCTATGACTGCTCCTTCCACCCTTTTCTCTCCTTTCGCCCTGAGGATCGTATGTCTCGTGTATATGGGAACTCCAAGTCTTCTGACCTTTGCAGCGTGGACAAAATACCCGCCAATTCTTGGCATTGCCTCAACTATCGCAGAAACGTCAATTCCCGCCTGCAAAAGCTGATAGGTCAGAATAAGACCCACATTACCTGATCCAACGATCAGACCCCTGTTTCCGGGTTTAATTCCAAAAACATTCATGAGGGTCTGAACTCCACCGGCTCCATAGACTCCGGGAAGATCATTATTTTCAAAAATAAGTGTCCTCTCATAGGCTCCAGTTGCTATAACAATCCTCTTCGCCCTAACTTTCAGAAGTTTTGTATCGTTCTGCACTCCAACAACGTCCATTCCGTATATGCCAAAGACTTTTGTTTCCTTTCTTACATCAACGTTCCCGTACTTCATAAGGTCCTCCTCAAGAATTTCTGCGATCCTTATACCTCTTGTACCTGCCCTGTGCCTGCCACTGCCAAAGAACCTGTGAGTTTGCTTTATCAGCTGACCTCCAAGATAGTTGTTTTCATCAAGCAAAACAACCTTTGCACCGTATTTTGCTGAATGTATTGCAGCACTTAGACCACCCGGTCCACCCCCCACGACTGCAACGTCAGCATCAATCTCCTCATATTCTGCATTTACATCAGGAGCTCTTCTCGGTACATTGCCAAATCCGGCCATCTTTCTCATCTGCCTCGTAACAAATTCCCGCAAAAACTTAGGGCTGTTGAATTTCTTGTAGTGAGAGCCGTGAGGGAAAAAGGTGTCTATCAACTTGTCAATTATGGCCAGGTAATCATTCTCTGCATCCGGCACTGCATTCTGGGTTCTGATCTGCATCCCGTCCCTTACATAAACCTTGCATGTTCTTATGTTTGGAACACCGTCGACCTCCATCATGCACTGGCTGCACTTTCCGATGGCACAGAAAAATCCTCTTGGTCTGTGGAATCTAAATGACCTGCTGAAAACCCTTACTCCAGACGCGTAGAGAGATGCAGCAACTGTTTCACCTTCATACGCCTTTACCGGTTTCCCATTGAAGTAAATTGTTACCTCTTTACCCCTTTTAAAATCAACGATTGGATGTGATTCGAGCCTCATAATTTCACCTCTCAGTAGAGTCAGGGATTGTGAAATCACCGATTATATAACTTTTCCGAAAGAAATCTTTTATTATGGTGGGAATTTAAACGAATAATTATGTTAAAAAGTCTTTTTCACCCGACAAAAGTGGGAAACCTGCATATGAGCTACTTCAAACGTTTTTTTGTAGTGCATATATGAGGTCTCTCCTCCTGAATGGTTTGCTCAAAATCTCCACAGCACCGGCCTCAACCAGTTCGTCTCTTTTTCTGTCAGCATAGGCTGTCAATGCTATAATTCTCACATTCTCGTTCAGCTCCTTCATTTGTTTTATCGCCTCGATACCATTCATTAGCGGCATCATAACGTCAATTATAACATAATCCGGTTTGAATACCTTGAATTTTTCAATTGCCTCCCTACCATCCTTTGCCGTAACTATCTTGTACCTTCCTGAAAGCATCAATGATACCAGTTCTCTTATTGCCGTTTCGTCATCTACAATAAGTACAGTTTTCAATCAGATCACCTGCAATTCTATCTAAACATGTATTTTTTAAAATTTTTTGCTGTGGATCGATTGGCCGGAAAAGTATTTAAACCCGATTATTAACACCATAACGTAAGAAAGTATTAACAATTAATACGAAGGTGATAAAAATGCATATTCCAGACGGATATCTGGACTTGTCGATCTCTCTGCTTCTTTGGATTCTGTCTGGTGCTGTGCTGGGCTACTCACTGAAGAAGGTTGCTGACAGCAAAAATATAAACACACCGCTCATTGGAGTCATATCTGCAGCAGTATTTGCAGCCCAGATGCTGAACTGGCCAATACCCGGAGGCACCTCAGCACATTTTGTTGGAGGATCTCTTGCAGGAATTCTCCTTGGTCCTTATGCAGGTTCAATTGCCATGGCATCTGTTGTTGCAATTCAGGCATTTCTGTATGGAGACGGGGGATTGATTGCTCTTGGAGCCAACCTCTGGAATATGTCTGTTGTTAACGTTTTTGCCGGATGGTACATTTTCAGGCTCATTGAAAAACATAATCGATTTGCAGCAGCATTTACATCGGGATGGATTGGCATAACTGCTGCTGCTGTTTTTGTTGGACTTGAGGTAGGGCTCTCAAGCGCGTTCAAATACTCTGCAGTGGTGGCAGTGTCAGCCATGGGTCTGTGGCATGGATTGCTGGGACTCATAGAGGGGTTCATAACCGCCGGGGTTGTAGGATACATACATTCAAACAGACCTGATATCGAAAAGTATGGTGAAGCGGAAAGTTTTGGAAGGCTACCACTCGCCATTGTTGGGATAATGATAATTCTGTCACCTGTGTTTGCGTATCTTGCTGAGATGGTCGGATACTCTGAACCTCTTGAGAATGTTGCTGAAGAGCTTGGACTGAGAGAGAATCAGAAATACTCAGGACTGTTTCCGGACTACACGGTACCTGGAATGAACGACTACATTGGCACGTTGATTTCCGGGGCGGTAGGAGTGATGATCTTCCTGTCACTTGCGTTAATGAGGCGTTATGCACCTGCTGATTGAAAAAACCTTAAGGTCTGCAACAGCCTATTTTCAGGATTTTTTTATTCATGAGTATGGGAGAAAAACCTATCTTCACTCTGTCCATCCATCTGTTAAGCTTATAGGTACGGTTTTTCTCATACTCCTCTCCATTGGTACCTTTGACCTGAAGAAGATAGTCCTCGTTATCCTTGCAGTCTACATTTTAGCATTTAACACAGGACTCAGTTTATTGACTCTGGCAAGAAGGAGCATCCTTTTTCCGATTTTCTCGGTTATAATTGTTCTGCCAGTAGCTCTCTACGGAAAGAATTTTGAATACCTCGTCGCATTCCCTTTAAGGGTTTTCTCATCCATATCCTCTCTGCAGCTCTTCATTCTAACAACGAAATTCAATGAAACACTTTTTGGACTGAAGAAGCTGAAGATCCCTGAATCCATGCTTCACATAATCTGGATTACGTACAGATACACTATATCAATGTTCAGAGACCTGCTGAACGTGCTTATTGCAAGAGAATCAAGGAGGCTCAGGAGAAGCGCCCACCTTGAAACGCTTAGAGGAGGCAGCAAATCCCTCGGTCTTTTTCTCCTTAGAAGTTTTGAAACTGCAGAAAGAGTTGAGCTTGCAATGAATTCAAGAGGTAAATGCATCAGCTATGGGGGAAGATACACGTCAGGATCTTTATATATAACTTATCTTGCTGGTGTGGGTATATGGTGGATGATGCTCTGATCTCGGGAGTGGATATCTCGTACACATACCCTGATGGAACAAGGGGTTTTGACAGATTGACGGTCCATGTAGGTAGAGGTGAAAAGGTCGCTCTTATCGGACCTAACGGTTGCGGGAAATCAACACTGATGATGGTTCTTGCCGGACTTCTCAGGCCGGATACAGGAAAGGTTCTCATTGATGGAAGGGATGTTTACCAGAATGCTGAAGAGATGAGGAAAAGAATTGGTTTTGTTTTCCAGGACCCGGATATTTTCCTGTTCAACGCATCAGTTGAAGATGAACTCAGATATTCACTGAATCAGCTCGATATGAGTGCTGAAAAGATAGATGATCTTGTAACTCGCTTTTCAGAAATATTTGAGCTGAAGAGCATCCTTGACAAACCGCCTTTCAGACTCAGTGGTGGAGAGAAAAAAAGAGTTGAAATTGCAAGTGTACTGATCTACGATCCTGATATCCTTTTTCTGGATGAGCCAACAGCAAACGTGGATGGAAAAACGAGAAGAAAAATTCTTGAAATTCTTGACAGCTACAGAGGGACGCTCGTTCTCTCCACACACGAAATTGATATAGCTGAGAAAGTTTCGGATAGAGTTGTGATCATGAATCAGGAAAAGAGGATCATATACAGTGGAGACAAGGAAATTATCAGAGAAAAATCATTTCTTGAGGAAATAGGAGTAATCTGACTTCATTACCTCCCGGAGGAATGATGTTGCAAAACACCCCTTAGGCAGGAAAAAGCTGAAAACGAGCAGTTCATTGTGATATTCTGTCATGAAACTCTCAAAATCAAATGGCACTTCTGCCGTTCTGAACGACCCTCTGGAACTGAATTCAGGATACTCCCCTCTGAAGCTATCCAGGTTCAGGCCCTCCATCTCCAGAATCTCCTTCAGCTTTTCTCCGGACCATCCCTCAAACTTAGTTTCGTAACCCGGAACAGGCAATGCAAGAAATGCATACCTGTTCTCGGCGAGAAATTTAACTCTCCTGAAGTTGGTATCGCCGATCTCAACAAAATCACCTGAATTAATGGAGTATCCCTTTTTCCTTTTCAAAAAATCGGCATAATCTCCCTTTTCCAGAGTTTTGAGAGTTCCATACTCTCTTATCCTCTCAGAAAGGATTCTGTTGAAGATGTAGGACTGATAGGCATGAATGAACATGAGCTTGAGATTCTTTGGAAGCGAAATGAGTGCCTGAAGCTCGGACTTTCCCTCTCTGAGTTTCTGAAGCAGATTCCTCTCATATATCAGGTACTTTGGAAGCTCTCTCAGCCCCATTTTTGGATTCCTTTCATTCCACAGATCCTCCCTTATCTTCCTGATTTCCTCATCCTCAAGCTCCGATGGCATGGCAACATAGACCCAGAATGCCTCACTGTAGTTCTTCCTGAGAATCAGCCTGCCCACCTCATGGGTTATGAATCTCAGCGTTCCGAACCTCTGTATGCCGAAAAAGTTTGGGATGCCTTTGATCTCAAGCTCATCCAGTATTCTCTGGAGGTTTTCAGGTTGGGATGGGGATCTCACAACAATCCTGAATTTGTTTCCCAGAAGATCTCCAAGTTTAATTTTTCGATTCATGTATCCTGCAATCTCTATGTGGGCGTCCTTTATTCTGGCGTTCCGTATTTTATCCATGATGTCATTGCTCTTCACCGGTATCGAGAAGTACTGAATTGTAATGGCTCTCTTATCCTTGGTTCCGGCATATCCTATTGCATTTCTGCTGATATGCAGGTAGTTTGAAAGGATTCTTGCAAAGTTCATTGTGTCCCAGTTTTTCTTTTTGACCTTCACGATCAGATAGGTACCGTTATCCCTTAGATCGGCATCAAGAATCTCCTCAACGAGAAAATCGTCTTCACTTTCCTTTATTTTTCCACCGATACCCGGTGAAGAGGCAATATACTCCTCAATTCCAACAGCTCTTTCAATCGTCTCCAAAGAAGTTGTCGAGAGTGAGGGTTTTTTGCTTTTTCTCATGATCCCTTCTGACCTCCTTTTTTTCACTCTTTCCTGGTGTTTTCTCCGGAATCTTTTCTGGCGGAGACACAGAATCCGATTCTGCATGGGCTGTGAGAAACGTATCGTCCTCGATTCTGTGAATCCTGTGTTTTTCAATAAAGCTAAAAATCTCAGATGCCCTTTCCTCTCCAACCATGAATTCAAGTTCATCCCTGCTGAATTCGTAGAATGCAGAGATAATTGAGCATCTTTCAATACCAAGATTTTCGAGGAGATACTTCACTGTAAAGTACTGCTCCATTGCTTTTCTCGATGACATGTGAGAATGTTTCCCAATCTTTTTCAGAATTTTTCTCAGCATCTCTCTTCTCTTTCTTGCATACATCAGCTTCCTCCACACCGATGGAGGTCTGTACTTTGTGAAGCCCCTTTTCTGCTCATCCCTGACATTCTGAATCCCGGAAGTCATGAGGTATGTGGAATACTTCCAAAGCCTGTAAAACTGCCTTCTTCTAACTCTTCCCAGAAAGACGTCAGCTCTTGAAACAAGACTGTATGCTCTGTAAAGTGTCTCCCCCTCATACTCCAGTGGCAGATTCTCTTCAATCCAGACTATCAGATCTTCCGGACTCTCATCAAGCAGCATTGCCTCCCCATGGGCTGGAGTTTTGGTTTTGAAGATCTTCTGTAGAAACCTGAATATATCAGGTTCACGTGTCCTCTTTCCAACAATTATGTCCTCAGGTTTCAGTACCTCCTTTCCTTCAGCAATCGCCTGAAGATCGTTTATTGCTGCTCTCAAATCGCCACCTGAGTTCTCTGCAATAAGCTTCAGCAACTCCCTGTCACATGTTATACCTTCCTTTCTGCATACTCTTTCAAGAACCCTGACAATCTGATTTTTGCTGAGCCTCCTGAATCCTACCATCTCCACCTCTCTTCTCAGCTCTGCTGAAAGACTGTACGGATCGTTTGCAATGAGAATGATGGGCTGGGGAGGATTCTTTTTCACTATCCTCAAAAGAGCAGCCTCTCCACCTGCATCCTCCTTTCTGTGGACATTATCAACCTCATCAAGTATTATCAGCTTGAGCCTTCCTGCTCTTGATGACAGAAACTCTCCCTCATCGCTTATGGTCTCATTAAACGCACCTTCCCCGACTATTCTGCTTATTATATTCCAGCTCCTCTGATCGCTTGCATTCAGCTCAACAACCTCCCACCCCATCGTGTTTGCAAGAGCCAGAGCTAAGGAAGTTTTTCCAACTCCCGGGGGTCCTGCAAGCAGTAAAGGCTTCTGTCTGACTCCTTCCTTCCACTTTTCAGCCCATACAGTAATTTTCTGAATGACCGGCTTATCCGCAACAACCTCATCAAGGGTTTTTGGCCTGTATCTTTCCACCCACAGCATTCAGATTCAATGTGATGAAATGAAGTATAATAACCATTTCCTTCACTGCAGCCACAACAGAATTAAATCATCATGCTGCGGATGATGTGGTGACAGGTGCCGATGAATTTTTCTGCAAGAAGTGCAGAAGAATAAAGAGCAGATGTGTGTGCAGTGTGAAAAACACTGTTGAAAGAAACCTTGAGCTGTATGAAAGATGCTGCAGGGATGAGAGCCTTAAAACATTATTTCAGGGGAACTATGAGGTTGTTGACTACAGGGAGATGGGCAGATCTCAGAGTGCAACGGTGAGTGTTGATTCTCTGAAAATATCCTCACATATGAAAAAAGCCCTGAAGACCAGAGGAATACACCATGTTTATCGGTTTCAGAAAGAGGCAATCGACAGCATACTGCTCGGAAAGGATACGATAATATCGGCACCGACAGGGATGGGGAAGACAGAGGCTTTTCTGATTCCGGTTCTTGAAAAAGTTTCACCTGACAGAAAGGCAGCAGTAGTCTATCCAACAAAAGCTCTGGCAAAGGATCAGCTTGAAAAGATAGAATATTACGCATCTTTCAGAAATACAAGGGTTGTGAAGTTTGACGGAGACTCCGATAGCGTAGACAGAATGCTGGTGTTAAGAGGAAAGGCGGACATAATTCTGACAAATCCGGACATGATGGACTACCACCTGAGGAATTCTCCGGAATTCAGAAAATTCATGAGCAGGGTTGGAATGATGGTTTTTGATGAGCTTCACTCATATACAGGATTTTTTGGATCAAACATTTACTGGCTTGTCAGGAGAATTGAAAGGTTTACCACCCCACAGATCATTGCATGTTCAGCAACCATTGACAATCCTGAAGAGTTTGGAAAGCAGCTGTTTGACAGGGATTTTGCTGTGATCAGCGCAGATGAAAGAAAAACACACATGGGCCTGATGATTGTTTACGGAGATCCCTACAGAGTCATACTTGACATCGTGACAAGACTGAGAAACAGAAAAATTCTGATCTTTGGCAACAGCTACAGATTTGTTGAGACAGTAGCATGGATGCTTGAGTCAAAAGGCATTAAATGCCCTGTACACAAAGCTGGATTTCCCAGAGACATAAGAGAAAGAGTCGAAAGGATGTTTCGAGACGGGGATGTGAACGTTCTTGCTTCTACATCAACCCTTGAGCTTGGCATAGACATAGGTGATGTGGACTGTGTTCTGAGCGAGCTCGTTCCGCACCCTGTATTCATACAGAGATCGGGGAGAGCCGGAAGAAATCTTGCAAAGGGACTTGGAATACTTGTGCTCAGAGATGATAGTGCCATTGGTGAATATTACAGAAAGAACCCAGAACAATACTACCGGGAAAGAATGCTCTGTTATGCTGAAAGGGACAATGAGATTGTTCTCGCCCATCATCTGCACTCAATGGCTCTGGAGAAGCCCCTGATGAAAAATGAGGTTGAGAAGGAGCATGCTGAGAAAATGCTCAGGAATGGAATTCTTATCGATGCCGGTGACATTTACATTGCCGGCTCCGCAAATTCCGGTTTCAGCATGAGAGGTGCTGGAAGAAGGGTAAAGATTGTGAGTGCCGGAAAGGTAATCGGAGAGAGAGTGATGCCTGTTGCAATCAGAGAGCTTCATCCGGGTGCTGTTTTTCTTCACAACAGAAAAAGATGGGTGGTTAAAAAGCTCGATCTTGAAAAAATGACTGCTTTCGTTGAACCGTTTGATAAAAACTGGGTATCTGTGCCACTTTACACAACCCTTCCAAAAATTACCAGAATATCCAACTCCAGATCATCTCCGCTGAATTCCCATTACTGTGAGATGGTCATGACATGCATCGTCAATGGATACATTTTGAGGAATGTACGGGACAGGGAAATAATTAAAACTGAATATCTCAGAAAACCGGTTTCATACTCATTCAAAACAAGAGGGTTTGTTTTTTCCGCACCCTATCCTGAAAGGAGAAATCATGATGATTTTTACGCAGGCTCCTTTCACGCTCTCGAACATGCACTCATTGAGACGAGCGATGCAATTACAGGAGGAGGGAGCAACGTTATCGGAGGTATTTCCACACCGGACGGATACATATTCATTTACGATGGCATGGAAGGTGGTAATGGCATGAGCAAACTTCTTTATGACAGAATTTCCAGAGCGCTTCAAATTTCGCTATCGGTTCTTGAAAACTGCGACTGCAAGAGAATTGATGGGTGTCCAAGGTGCACATACAGCTATCAGTGCGGAAACAACAATCAACCTCTCAACAGAAATGGTGCGATAGATGTTCTGAAGAAGATAATGAATGGAGTAAAAAGAGAGGCAGATGTATCCATTTTCAGGGATGTCAGGGATTTCACATATTACCCGTAGTCTAAATAATCCTAAGTAGGGGATCAGAATATTATGGCCGGCTTCGAGAGATACTTCCAGAATATGATCACAGCTGAGATAACAATGAGAACGTATCTGACAGAGGAATAGTCTACCCTCATTATCCCGGAAAGAATGCCTTCATCACGGTACAATCCATGTCTCTGGATTATCGAAAGCATCCAGACGACTCCAATGATGCTCGATGCGGTGCCGATCATGAAAAAAATCTCGGTGAGCTGAGACAGAAAAAGTCCTGCTCCAGCACCAAGAAAAGGTATGAAGTCAGTTACGTGATGCAGACAGCATGCAACCATGCTTCCGCCAGTTACAGATGTGCTTGCAACAGCATTGCATTTCTGGCCAAAGAATCTGATATGGGTGAAAAGAGCTATTTGCAATCCAAATCCGGTGTCGATGATGGCAATGTATGGCAGGTAATTTCTGATGTTCCAGTAGACCGCATCCATCCCTCCTGAGATATAGTTTATGGTGATGTAGAAAAGAATGAGTGTTGCTGAGGCAAGAAAGCCGTATGCAACTCTTCTATCCATCATGCTTTCCACTCAAGGACTCTTTCTCCGTCAATGTTTACTATCAGTCTGAAATTCATCTCCCGGTTTATTTCATCGAATGCTTCCTCAGGAAATTCCATAAAACCATATCTGTGATGCCCCCATGACTTTTCATCTTCCTTCCATGTTACAGGGCTGAATCTTTTACCTGCAACCTCAAGAGTTACCGATTCCAGCATGTCGTAAATGTAGAGGTCTCCGGAATGAGTATCAAGTCTTATGTAGAATGTGGGTCTGGTGAGATCCGGATATTTTGGATTGAGAAATACTGCCGTAACCTGAATATTCCCCTGACTTACTTTGGTGAGCTCTTCTTCGCTGAATTCTTTGCTGACGGCCTTATCTTTGAGTATGATTCCTATCAGGGCAATTCCAATCACGATAAATACCAGTGAGAGCTTTTTCATTTCCATATTTTTCATCTGATGCAAAATAATATATAAGTTTTTCTATTCATAGCTTCATGAACACGTTCCATCCATCATCCCCAAGAGAGTAGATCACAAAAGGACCCTTTTTGGATCCTGGCATTCCAGGTGATCCGGATGGCATTTCGGGGAGAGATATTCCTCTTATATTGGGTCTTTCAGCCAATAGTCTGTCAATTGCCTCCACGGGAACGTGTCCAACCACGAAGTAGTCATCTGTAACAGAGATGTGGCAGCTTGACTTGTTTTTCGGGATATCAAATTTGCTGTGTTCAGCTCTGATGTCCTCAACAACAACCACACTGACGTTGTAACCTTTATTCTCAAGGTACTGGACATACAGATCGCAGCATCCACAGTACTTACCCTTGTAGACTGTAATATCTTTGGCAGACATTTTGGTTTCTGCAACCATACCTTTACCCTCATGATCAGATCCGCCATAATAGGAGAGCGCCAGAAGCATCCCTGTCAGCAGACCCAGCACCACTGTTCCATAAACCAGTTTTCTCATAAGTATCAAAGATCAGGTAGGTATTTAAATCTTTTTCACTGAATGTAAAACATGAAAAAAACAGGAAAGGACAGAAAAAGGTACGAGAGGGTGGCAAAGTTTTATGACATCTTTGAATTTCCAATGGAGGTTTTTGCATTCTCAGAATGGAGAAAGAGTCTGATTAAAAATGTTGAGGGCAGTAACATTCTTGAAGTCGGAATAGGGACTGGAAAGAACATACCGTACTACAGAAACTGGTATGCGGTTGGACTCGATATCAGCGAAAAAATGCTTAAAAAAGCTGTGAAACGCTCAAAATCTGTCAGAAAGAAAATTGATTTTGTCTTAGGTGATGCTGAGTTTCTCCCATTCCGGGATCACTCTTTTGACGGTATCATTTCCACCTGCGTGTTTTGCTCGGTTGAAAACCCGGAAAATGGTTTGAAAGAGCTTTTCAGGGTTTTAAAGCCAGGAGGGAGAGCATATTTTTTGGAACATGTAAGAAGTGAGAATGATACCGTGGGCAAAATAATGGATGCTCTGAATCCTGTTATCAGAGCAGTTGGTCCTGAAATCAACAGAAGAACTGTAGATACCATCAGAAAAACCGGATTCAGAATACTCAAAGACGTCCATCTCATGTCTTCCATTTTCAGAATGGTTGTTGCCGAAAAACCCGCTACTTCAGCGTCTTGAGATAGTCAATAACATCTCTAACATCCTCCTCCGTCATCTGCCATCTGGGCATGCATGGATTGAGTTCTTCACCTTCATCACCTACACCGCTTGTAATGGCCCGAATGATGTCCTCCTCATCCATACCGTGGGTTTCACTGAGGGTGGAGTATCTTATATCTGGTGTCTTCACCCCACACATCATCGGATATATCCCACCCCTTCCATCAGTACCATGACAGCTTGCACATCCTCCTCCATGCATGTAGAGCCATTGAGGTCCTGCGGTAAACGGGATTCTCTCCCCCCTGTCATTGACTCCCGTCATGAAGATCATCTCTCCATTTGAAGAGTATTCAGCTTTTACAGGAGCTCTGTACTGCTGGTATGGCATGTATCCTTCAAATCCATAATGAAATACGTTAGCGGTAAAAAAACCTGCGGCAAAGGCTGCCAGCACAGCCAAAACTACAATCAAATTTCTGTTAGATCCCATAACAATATATGATTCTATAGAACTATTTATTTTTAATCCATAGCTACCTTTTTATCCAGTCACTCACATAAATCCTGTAAGTTTTACCGAACCTCTCCCTGTATATCAGATCTTTTTCTTCAAGTTTTTTGATAACCATTGTAATTTTCGAGTGAGAGAAGCCAGTTCTGAAGTGGAGAGAATCCTGAGTTATCCCCTCATTTTCAACAACAATGCTGAAAATCTTTTTTTCATCCTCATCGAGAAGTTTTTCAGCGACTTCTATTTTCTCGCAGTGTTCCTTATCTGCATTTTCAGCTGTGTGGGATGGCTCGATGTCTGTACTCACAGCTGTACCACTCTGAATTGAACTTCTGAGTTTATCTCCCTGAGTTAGGAGAATGATCGGGATCACGATCAGGACTATTCCTGTTAATGCGAGAACTGAAGGGATGAGGCTGTAGAAAGGGGATACCATCATAGAGTAATGATGGGTCTGAGGAGCGATAACATATGAAACTGAAAGCAACACGATTCCAGCAAATATTGCAATCAGGTATTCATTCTTCATTGACTGAAAATCTGTCAGATAGTTGAAATATTTTTTTCTTGGATGCACGGGAAATCACGGGTTATATGACGAGGACATGCAATCAGATCTCCAACGAAAATAAATAATTTAAATCCTCAGCATTTTGAGCTGATATCCTTAAAGGGTGACATCATGGAGAAATGGATCTATGAACTCATAGTGGAGAAAATTCCACCCTTTTCATACTTTGACAGGGAGACCGCAGTACTCCTTCAGCTTCTGATAATGCTATTTGTTGGTTTTGCCATATCATTCATCGCGGGTTTACCGCCAGTTTCAATTTTGATGGGGGCCATGGCGATTGTTGTTGTTGTAATCTGGAGCAAGATGACACTTGTTATTGCCCCCATGATAAGGACATTCAGACCTTCTTTAAGCAAGAAGGAGAGAGAAATTGTTGAAAACTACAGGAGTCTCCTTTTCAGCAGACATAGACCTGAACTGATAATCGGTGCAGGACTTTACATACCACTTGTCATTTATCTCTTCAAGAAAAGAACCCTTTTTGAATTTTATCTGAACGGAAATCCCTACGTCATATTTTTTGCACTTATCCTTGCATGGGATGTTGCCTACAGAGCCGGAATAGGACTCTGGGTTGGATTCATGAACTTCATCAGATCTTACAGACTTTTGAAGGCTTCCAAGCTGAGAGAATCCATGGATTACACCTTTCTGAATGACCTCAGAACGATGAGAACGATTGACAGAAACAGTCTCATTTTTGGCTGGGCTGGTCTGCTTCTTTTTCCCGTCCTCTATCCGGATACGGTGCTTGCCATAAGCTCCGCCCTGTATTCAGTTTTTCTGATTCTGCTTTCACTCACATCGCTTATTCTCGTGAGCAGAGTTCCATGGCTTCCTCCTGACATGGTGTATCTGCTGAACCAGGCCAAATTTGCATACGTAGGTCACAATGGAAGAGCATACCCTCACCTAACCCCTGTTGTCCATGTTTTTGATGGAAACGACCTTTTCTTTGTTACTTCAAGAAAGAGTTTCAAGTACAGACTGCTCAAAAAAGATCCAAAAATTACAGTTCTCATAGATGAGAGGGACGAAAGGGATTTTTTCGGAAACAGAGTTGTGCTGATGCACGGTACAGTCAAGATGTATGATTCAGTAAATGTCCTATTCAGCATTCCAAAACTGCTGAAACTTTTTTTCCTCTTTAGAGGAAAGTATGGGGTTTATCTGAAAAAGTATGGGGAAAAGAAAGACCGGCTGCCTGATGCATGGAGACTAACACCCATACTGAAAAGAATCCCTGTTGAAGTTGTTCCGGAAAATGTGATATACTGGAGAGGTGCAAGAAGAATTAAGATAAGGCTGTGATGTGTATGCTTGCCAGGGAGGTTAGAGAGCTGCTGAACACAAATTACTTTGGATATCTCTGCACGAGGGGCAGATATCCCCACATAACTCCAATATTTTTTGTATATGATCAGAGGAAATCGGTCTATTTCATGTCAGAGTACAGCTCCAGAAAAATCAGGAACATTCTGAAAGACAGGCATGTGAGCCTCGTTGTAGATGTTAGGGATGAAGATGACCCTTTCAACAACGAAGGGATTCTCATCTCAGGAATAGCAAGGGTGTACATTCCCGGTGAGGTAGAAATGTACGAATACGATATCCTTTACACAGTTTATGACCTTTTCAAATCAAAATACTCCGAATTTCTGGAATTTGAAGATAGGGGGGATGTAATTGTAGAAATAAGAATGGAAAAAGTCAGCTACTGGAAAGGCCCTTTCTTCAGGAGTTACAGGATGCCAGAAGATTTCTGATCATCATTTTGGAAAAAGCCTGGAAATGAAAAATCCTGAGGTGTCGTGCAGATGGGGATAAAGTCTGACAACCCTGTCCGCATCATTAAAAGTTTGAATTCCGTATTTCCTTATTCCGGGAACTCCCATGGGGAGATCCAGATTTCTGACACCGGCAATTTCCCTGAGTCTTGTGAGATTTCCCTCATTTTCCTCAAAGGTTATGCTGCATGTGGAATAAATGATTTCATCTGCAATTGTGAGGGAATTTCTTATCATGGCTCTCTGAAGCCTCAGAAATGATTTAAACTTCTTAGGAGAATATCTCCACTTTACAGAGGGATAATTCCTGACAGAGCCTGTGGATGAGCAGGGTGCGTCCAGCAGTACCTTGTCGGCACTGTATTTGAAATATGCACCATCGTGAACCACAAATACAACATTTTTCACTCCGAGCCTCTTCAATCTTATTTTCATTCTTTCCATCCTCTCTTTAGAATTATCCACAGCAATTATCCTTCCTCTATTTTCCATGATAGCAGATATGTGACTTGTTTTTGATCCCGGAGCCGATGCAAGATCGACGATAACATCTCCAGGCTCTGGATTCAAGGCAGAAGATACAAGACACGAGGCAAGATCCTGAATGACAAAATCCCTGTCGTATCCATCAAGGATTGTCAGCGGTTTTCTGTAGGATATTACTCTGAAAACATCTGGAAGAACGGTCTCTTCAAGAACAACTTCCTGCTTTTCTAAATTTCTGATAGCATTTTCAGGGGATACTCGGAGCGTATTTACCCTGATGTAGGTTACGGTGCTTAAATTTGCAATCAGAAGATCCTCATAGCTGGAGGTGACTTTTTTCGCAATTTCAACGTACCATTCAGGATGAAAGTATTTGAGGGCAGTATATTTCTTCCTGCTGGTTCTTCTGATTTTTTCAAGTTCTCTGTCAACATCCACATTTTCTGCATTTCTGAGTATGGCGTTTACAAAACTTCCGGCTCTTGGATTCACCTCTACTGCAATTCTGACAGCACTGTCAGTGGCAAGGGGAGGGGGGACACCTTTGAAGTACATCTCATAAACGCCAATTCTCAGAAGATTTCTGATAAATGAATCCACTTTGTTCAGATTTCTGAATCCAAGAGCTCTTTCAAGAATGAAATCCAGAAAATTTCTTCGTTTCAGCACCTCAAAAACATAGGCATGAACACTTCCCCTTACCCTGTAGTCAACATCAATTTCTCTGAAGTACTCTCTCAGAGCAGATTTGGCTGAAATGCTGTTTTTCTCAACAGCTGTCAGAACCTCGGCAGCAAGTTTCTGTGTTGGAATCACATCACAACCATCTGAGCGTGAGGACATCCTCCTATTCTCATCACCCTGTTTTCATCAATTATCCCCAGACTTACAGCAAGCCTCACTGCCCTTTCACCAGATATGTTTGCTATGGTTGCCTGTCTGAGTGCTTTCTTAACCTCGTCTTCATCAAAGGCCTTTTCTCCATAAAATTCCTCTCTGATTTCCAGTTTAAATTCTCCCTCTCTGAAGTCCATTCCCACAATCTCGTCATCGCAAACAGCAACCATTATCTCTCCTTTCACCCTGTAGATCTTCATTCTGAAACTCATAACCCCTTTACTGAATGCTTGGCTCCGCATGCAAGGCATTTGACAAACAGAACCCTCTCTTCTCTGACAAACTCAGTGTCAGGTGCTCCGCACTCTCTGCAGAGAACATAGGTCCTGACATAATCATCGATCTCCTTCTGAATCTCTTTTTCAGAGAACTTTCCCTGAAGAATGAGCCTGCCGGATTCTGTAACTCCTGCTGTACCGAGGGACTTTACTATGTACTTGTAAAGGTGATTTTCACTTCTGTTTAATGCCTTGGCAATTGGTCCGAAATTCTTTACAATGGTTCTGCTTCCTTCTTTCTGTACACTGACCTTTGGAATCTCGAATCTATCCCTGCTGACAACCTTTTCAGGAAGCATGCTGTATGCTCTTTCAAGCAACTCCTCATAGCTCTTCATGATCCAGCCTTTCAGCAAGTATGTAATTAAGTTTTTTCGCCTCTTCAATAAATTCTCCCGGATATTCTGGTGAGTAAAACAGATGGGAGTAACATTTGCAATCGGAACTTCCGAACCCCTTTATCCCTTCCATGAAACGTCCTGCGAGCTCTGCAAGTGTATGTTCATCAGCCCTGCACCTGAAAGCCTCCAGAGCCCTTGCCTCAATGCTAAGATAGTCTACATGCCAGTGGAGCTTTTTATCCTTTGAAAAGTGTCTTTTCACTCGCTTGGAGAATCCCTTTTTCGCAGATCCAACATAGACGTAATACCCCTCCCTGAATTCGATCTCTCCAAGCTTCCCCACTCTGATTTTTTTGTTTCCATCAAGCTTGAATATAACAAAGTACATTTTTCACATCACTTCCCTGAGTCTGAACTCTCTTCTCCCAAGTCCGAGCTCTTCGGCATATCCAATCTGTCTTTCCGGAGATGTCCACTCCCAGAAATCTTCATCAATCAGCGCACCTGAAATTTTCTCTTTTTCGAGATATGCCTGCATGCTTGAGCTGTCAACTGCAACAATATCCTTTGATGCAAAGATTCCTATGTCCGGAACCTGCTGAACACTGCTGTACGGGTGACAGTCGCAGTGGGGGGTGATGTCAACTGCAAAATTTATGAAAGCAAAGTTGTCAATTCCAACTACCTTCATCACTCCTTTTGTTGCCTCAACAATTCTCTCTGCAATATCATCTCCATCAAGCCATGGTCCTGTTTTGACAGCATTCTCGCCACACACCTCAAGGCATCCAAGACATTTCACGCATTTTGAGATGTCGATTTCGTAATTGATGATGGCGTCAGAGGGGCAGACTTCGATGCATTTGTTGCATTTACTGCATGCTGTTTTGTCAATTTCAGGAGGTGACGGAAGGTGAATGTCGAATTTTGTTGTTTTGGTGACGCATCCAACCCCTATATTTTTCATGGCTCCACCAATCCCGCCCCTCATGTGAAGCTTGAAGTGGGTTGCAGCAACAACAAAATCAGCTTCGGCAATTGCTTTTGCAACATGAACCGCTTTCAGGTGCTTTCCCTCCACATCAACCCTCACTCCATCGAAACCTCTCAGTCCATCGGCTATTATTATGGGTGCACCAACCGTTTGGGATGTGAATCCATTCTCCTCTGCTATCTCGAGTCTGCCAACTGCTGTACATCTGTCTCTAATAATCCCCAGACCTGTCGTTTCTGTGACAAAAACCCTTGCTCCCCTTTTCCTGAGTATTTCAACAATTTTTCTGATAAACAGCGACCTTAGCATTTTTGTAGTTCCCCTGTCCCCGAAATGTGTTTTTACAGCAACGATGTCACCTTCATCAACACCGTCAAGAATTCCGCTCCCTTCAATCACCCTTTCCAGCCTGACAACAAGGCTCTGGTCAGGCTGGTACCATTTTGACGGATCTGTTATATTGACCTCAGCGGGGGCAAAAAAGACCTCCACCATGAAAAACGGTAATTCAGCAAACATTATATACCTTTTGCAAAATTTTGATCTATGAGGAGCTTACTGATCGCACTTGCCTCCACGATGCTCATATTAAACGCAGGAGCATTTGAAATAACGATCCTCGGCTATGAGGGTGGAAATGTTACCGTAAATATAATCCCTATGGAAAATGGCACATTTGCAGAGAACATTACAGTCCAGAACGATGTGATACAAATTCAGAACATAACCAACGGTAGCTACCACGTTGTTGTCATATACGGACAGAAACAGTACGTTTCCACAATCTCAATTCCTGAAAACAGCTCATTGAAAATTGATTTCAGTGAAACAGATGATCCCGGAGTTCTCAAGGTCAGCAACATCCATTTCATACTGAATTTACAGCAGGGTGGGTTTTCGGTGATGGAAGTCGTTAATTTTGTAAACACCGCAGAAGTCTACTACCATGGGGATATAGTCAAACAGATTCCCGTAGATGCGACCAATACAGCTGTTGATGAGGCAACTCTTGTCCAATCAGGAGTTGTTTATGATAGAATATCTCTGGAAAGCGGGAAAATCATAATCAAAAACGCCACAGTTCCACCGGGAACGATGTTTCCCTTAGCATACCTTTATTTTCCAGGAAACCAGATCCAGTTAATTGTGGATTATCCATCAGATGTAATACGAATCATCTATCCTGACCAGATAAGCATAACACCTCCGGAGGGATTCCAGCCAGAGACCCAGATCACCAACGAACGGGGCATAGTTTTTAACGTCCTTAAAGCTGAAAACCTTTCTGAAGGGACATACTCACTTGATGCAGAGATACCACAGCAGATTCAGAGCCCACCTGTGATGGGTGAAGATCAGAAATTGAACTTGCCTCTCGTCGTTGGTGTGGCGCTGATCGGAGCTGGAATTGTGCTGTTCATATGGACTTCCAGAAAGAAAGATGAAGAAGAAGAGGAAGAGTCTGAGGAGGAGAAAAAGGGTGGGTGGAACATTTAGCTGACAACAATACTCCCAATTTTTTCCCCATTCAGAGCTTTTCTCAGATTTTCAGGAGTTCCATAGAATATTCTCGTCCTGATTCTGCTCCTCTGAATTATCTTGGAGGCGAGCAAATCAACAACGCTGCTCCCTCCTGCTTCAGTGCTGTTTACTGAAACTATCTCAACAAGCTCATCTGAAGTCAGTTTTTCTATTTTTTCTGCATCCCTGTGGAACCTGGGGTCTTTTGTGTAAACTCCATCAGCAGATGTGGCAATGAGAAGTTCATCAGCTTTGAGAAACTCTGCAAGAAGGGCAGAAACCGCATCTGTTGTATGGCCAGGAAATGTTCCCCCCATGATAACCCTCCCATACCTTTCCAGAATCTCCTTTGCTGTTACGAAATCTTCAGGAATCATTACCGGACAGTTTTCAACAGCTACGGCCAGTATGGATGCGTTTATTCTTGTTACAGCTATTCCAATCATATCGCAGGTGACCTCATCTGCTCCAAGTGACCTTGCACTTTCAATGTATTTTCTTGCAACTCTTCCACCGCCAACAACAATGGCCAATTTTCCTGAATACTGGTTAATGACTTCCGCAAATTTTTTCAGGGTATCGGTGTCAAAATCTCCGAAAAGAACCGAACCTCCAAGGGCAATAACCTTCATCCTTCTTGAATTAATTTACCTGAAAAAAAATGTTTCGAATGGTGTATTGAGGCATTTTTGAATAATTCAATAAATAGTAAAATATTTATATCATTGAGCTAAATAATAATGAGGTGATATTATGGAGCTCGATCCTAAGGATGAAAGATTCATCGATCTACTTGCAGAAGCAGGTTTAAACAGGAATATTGCCAGGGTCATTGTTTATCTCTCAAAAGTTGGTGAGGCTGTTTCAAGAGATATAGAACGGGAAGCAAATCTCAGACAGCCAGAAGTCAGTCTCGCCATGAAAGATCTTAAAACTCTTGGCTGGATAAAGGAAAAGGAAATTAAAAAGAAGGGAAAGGGAAGACCTCTTAAAAGCTACAAGCTCTCTCTCGATATAAGGGAGATCGTTAAGGAGCTTGTTGAAAGAAAGAGAGAAGAGCTTAACAAGCTTGAAAAAGAGCTTGAAGAGCTTGAAAAGCTCGTGGGACTCAAATGAAGGTTGACCTGAGCATCGGGAGAAACTTTACAAGGCTCAATGTTGATGAGGCTGTTATAATATGCCATGGCCTCCCCTACGAACCCGGTTCTGCCATTGATAAAAGCTACGATTTTATCGCTGAATTCTTTTCGAAAAGAGGGGTTCCAGCTTTGGTTTTTGACTTTACAGGAACAGGGAAAAGCAGAGGTGATTTCAGTCTTTTAAAGTGGTATGAGGACTTGGAACTGATTGCTGAAAATTTTGACAGATTTCATCTGGTTGGCTTCAGCATGGGTGGGGCAGTTGCTTATGGAATTGAGGGTGCTGAGAGTTATTCAGTAGTCTCCACTCCATTCGATCTGAGTCTCTTCACAGAAGAATCGATCAGAGGTATTTACTCCAACGCAATATTAAAGAGAACACTGAAAGGAATCAAAGATTACGAGATCTTCAGGAGAAAACTGCTGGATGAGTTTGAGATCATCTGTCCCTCATCAGTCAATCCCAGAAAAAATGTTCTTGTCGTTCATGGAGCTGAGGACGATGTTGTTCCGATTTCTCACGGACTGAAAATTTACGAAAAATCAAAGCCACCAAAAAAATTTGTCAGGGTTGAGAACGGAGACCACTTTTTGAGGAGAAACAGAAAAATAATCGAACTTGCTTTCAGCTGGGTTTCTGAAAGGAGGGAAGGAGAGGGAGTTGAGTCAATCAGGATCTGATGCTTTCCAGAACTCCCTCAATCTGTTTCCAGACCTCATCTATGCTTTTTGTTCCGTCTATGTCTCTGACAACCCCTTTCTGGCTGTAATACTGAATTAATGGCTCAGTCTGTTCTCTGTAAACTCTGAGCCTTTCCCTTACCGTCTCTTCTTTATCATCATCCCTCTGATACAGCTCTCCACCACATCTATCACATCTGCCCTCAACCTTTGGCGGGCTGTAGATTACATTGTAAACTGCTCCGCAGCTCTTGCATGTTCTCCTGAAGACTATTCTTCTGATTATTTCTTCATCCGGAACTGATATGTTGATCACGGCATCTATACTCCTGCTCATGTCATCAAGCATTTCATCAAGTGCTTCAGCCTGCTTTATCGTTCTCGGAAATCCATCAAGAATGAACCCATCTGCACAGTCATCCTGAGAAAGTCTTTCCCTGACAATCCCTATTACAACCTCATCAGGAACGAGCTCACCCCTGTCCATGTATTCCTTTGCCTTCCTTCCGAGTTCTGTGCCCTTTGAAACAGCCTCCCTGAACATGTCACCTGTGGATATCTGGGGAATTCCGTATCTCTCTACAATTCTCTTTGCCTGAGTACCTTTTCCAGCTCCTGGAGGGCCAAGAAGTATCAGGTTCATGCTCAGGCTTCTTTCAGCAACTACTAAAGCTTTTTGATTTTTCCTGCCATTTGATCAACTCACCGATTTTTCATTTATGCTCAAGTTCCCTCACCACCCTGAATGCTTTTCTCATTACTTTTCTGACCAAACCTCTTTTTGAAATTCCTCCCAGTTTGAGTGCTGTTTTCCTTATGCTTCCGGTTTTTAAAAAGAGATCAATGATTTCTTTTTCCTCCTGAGTGAGTGCTGAAGATTTCAGAGCCCTTCTTGCAATCTCCATAAGATTTTCGCCCTCATAATACATTTCATGGGGAGTGACAGGTTTGCAGAATTTCTCCAATTCAAACTCGATCAGATACAGATCCGAGTTGCAGTAGTAGCTGTTAATCTCATCCAAAAGCTCATGAATGGATGAAAATCCATCCATCTCTGCTATTTTATCATCAATATTCTCCAGACTTATTTTTCTAACAGAGGTTATTTTCGCCTTTCCAATAATCATTCCGCCACAGTGAACAAATACGGTTTCTCCAGGAATTACATATGCTCGTTTCCTGATAGTTGACCTCTTTTTTCCGGATATGAGAAGATCAAGATACTTTCTTCTGAATTCGAGATGCTTCATATTTCTTCGCCGAGATATATCCCATCCTTCACTCTTGTTATTACAAATCTCACTCCACTTCCCGGTTTTTTCCCGGTAATAACCGTGACAGCTCTGCCCTTAACAACAGCAATTCTCTCTCCATAACCCCGTCCATCCATGGCTATTCTTGCAAAATAAACCTCACCTTTCCGTAGGAGAGATGGCAATCTTCTTCTTTTTTCTATTCCAAAGTCTTTCGGACTGAGCAAAAGCTTTACCCCGTATTCTTGCTCCCATTCTCTGAGCCTTGAGTAAAAAGATCTGAAAGACATGACATGCCTGAGCTTTCTACCTCCTCTGTAGGGAATGTATTTCTGTATTCCAAGAGCAGGCCATCTTTTTCCAGCTCCAATTTCAAGGGCGAATTCTATTATTTTTGGAATTTCATGGTCATTTATTCCTGGAAGCCATACGGGAGCAATGAGCAGATCAATTCTGCTGTTGGCTATGTATTCAGCAGTTTCCAGAACCTTTCTCAGGGGGTATTTCACCCCATATATCCTGTCAGCCAGTGCACCATCAAGGGCACTTATGCTGAGATTAACTCTGTCAAGTGATTTCTCGAGACTGTCAATCATGTCCCTGCTTATAACAGTACCGTTTGTCTGAATTGAAACGATCTCCGTTTCTCTGGTATTTTTGAGTCCATGGACCAGTTCCTCGATATATGGATAAAGAAAAGGTTCAGCCTGTCCATCTATGTGAGCCTCGATACCTCCTCCCTTGAACTCTGCAATTTTCCTGTATTCCTCAAGAAGGTAGTCAGGATCGACTATGTAGTCATTTTTCTTTGTTCTGCTTTCCCTGCCCTCATCAACACTGCAGAATATGCAGCACAGATTACACCCTGTCAAAGGTCTTACCTGGATGAGATTTGTGCCCCTATCGATCAGACCAAATGCGGCGTGTCCCAGAAGAGGGATCTGACTCTCCCGGCTTATGTAGTGGAGATTCCTTTTGGTGGCATGGTGAAGAACCCTCTTCTCTTCAGCAAACTGAATTACCTGTTCCTTCGAATACTTTTTTAGAAGCTCCTCATACGTTTCCTTTCTGAATCTGACCTCTATGAGTCGTCTTATCAGAAATACCTTCTCATTCCCGGCATCGTACTCAGTAATCATAGCTGTGTTTTCTTTACCACTTCTTTTCCATGCTCCGTTATTTTTGCAAGATCGCCATCCAGAGAGATATAACCCTTTTCCACGAGAGCAGTAATCACACTTTCAAGCACCCTCTCTGAAAGTCTTGTTGACTTTCTCACTCTTTCAAGAGTCATGTCCTCCTCTGAAAGCATCTGAAGTACTCTCAGCATGTTCCCCGACAGCATAAATATAACTCCATCATGTTTTATTAAACCGTTGCGCAAGAAATTTAAAAGTCCTGAATCCATTTTCAGGTGTGGATGCACTCAGGGCTGGCGTAAGCTTTTTCACAACACTCAGGGCTGGTGGAGATTTTGACAGTCTGAGAAAAAATCTTATTGTGATTCCTGCTGTAGGTGCCTTTATCGGAATTCTGATATCAATTCCTGCCATTGCTTTAATAGAACTGAATTCAGGTTTTCTGATCATACTGGCCTATGTTGCAGTTGAGGGAATAAACCACATCGATGGCCTGGCTGATTTTTTTGATGCTGTTTTCGCCCCTCCGCAGAGAAAGCTTGAAGCCCTGAAAGATCTGAACACGGGAAGTGGAGGATATATGGCTGTTTCGACCTATATCGTAATTCTTGCATTCTTTTTTTCAAAAATGAATATTCTGGAAGCTGCTGTCGGAATAATTCTGGCTCAGGTTATGGCAAAACAGGGCATGCTTCATCTGATGCTTAAATTCAATCCGGTATGGGAGGGAATTCTGTCCGAGTTCACCAGATTCAAAAGAAGGAAGGATTATGCATCATACCTTTTCACCGCCTTAGCTGTCTTAATTTCGAGCGTTATCAATCCGTACAAGGCACTTGGATCTGTGACAGTGTACCTCATTCTCCTGTTCTTCTTCTCCGAGTACGTTCGTAAAGTCTTTGGCGGAATAAACGGTGACATGGTGGGGGCCCTCAACTGCCTGATTTTTGCAGGTGTTGTGGGGGTGTGGGCTTGCTTGCCTTAGTGATGGCTGGAGGAAAGGGTAGCAGAATGGGATGGGTTGAAAAACCTGTCCTTGTGGTTCGGGGCAGAAAGCTGATTGATTTTGCAATAAAGGAGATCAAAAATGCAAAAGTTGATGCCATATACATAACCTCACCACACACACCGGAAACGGAAAAATACCTTTACGAGCTGGGGATGGAGGTTTTCAGGGGTAAGGGGAAGGGGTACATGGACGACCTCTTTCTTGCAGTAAAGGAACTGGAAATAGCTGATCCTGTAATGAGCATCAACTCCGATCTTTACATTGCAAAAAGCGGGATAGTTTCCGAGTTCATCAATGCCTACATGAGATCTCCCATGCCATCAATGTCGTGCGTTTACAGAAACGGAAGACATGTGGGTATAAACATCTTCGATCCGGTTCTGGGGGAGCAGTCAGAGGAAAAGTTCATTATTGATGAGAGAGACATAATAAACATAGACACACCAGAAGATCTGAGGAGAGCAGAAAATGGATGAATACTATGAGAGGAGGAAAAAGCTTGTTGAAAGGCTGAAATATGAGTTCAATCTGAATGAAAAAGTTGTAAAAGCGATGATTGAGGTTCCAAGACATCTATTCGTTCCTCCATTTTACAGAAACGAGGCCTACAACGATTACCCCCTGCCCATAGGTCATGGTCAGACAATAAGCGCCCCCCACATGGTTGCAATAATGTGCAACCTCCTGGATCTTGACGAGGGTATGAAGGTTCTTGAGATTGGAACGGGTACTGGGTATCATGCGGCAGTTGTTTCAAGGATTGTTGGCGATAGAGGAATGGTAATCACTGTAGAGAGGATTCCCGAGCTTGCAGAGAAAGCGAGGAAAATATACGGGGATCTTGGTTACGACAACATAGAGGTGATCGTTGGAGATGGAAGCAGAGGATATGAAAGGGAATCTCCTTACGACAGAATCTACGTCACTGCCAGCGCTCCTAAGATACCGGATAGCCTCCTTTTCCAGCTTAAGCCTTTTGGAAAGCTTCTGATTCCTGTAGGAGATTTTATCCAGAATCTCTACATAGTAGAAAAAGATGAATATGGTCAGATTCACAGAAAAAACTGGGGAGCTGTGAGATTCGTCCCTCTTGTTGGTGATGAGGGGTTCGATGATTAGACTGACATTTTTTCACCGAATTATTCTCAATTGTTCAGACTTTTGAGCACATCCTCAGGGGATGGCAAAATATACGAAAACTTGATTAAAGAGTTTGATTATAAAATCCCCAAGGAGGTGCTTTCAGATGATTGTTGCTGCAGTCGATGATGAGGACAGAATGGAGAAAATTGTCAGTTTTGCAGCAGAAGAGGCAAAACTGAGGGGAAAGATGCTGAACATAATTCACTCGCTGTATGGCGGCGACAGAACGGGAGAGAAGGATGTTGAAAAGGCAAGAGAATTGCTGGAGAGAGCTGAAAAAGTTGCCAGAGAATACGGAGTTGAGGCAGAAACCCATTTGCTTGTAAGAGGTTTAGAGCCTGCTGACGACATTATCACATTCAGCGAGGAAAACAATGCAGAGCTCATCGTGATGGGAGTCAGGAAGAGATCTCCTGTTGGAAAATTGCTCTTTGGAAGTGTTGCTCAGAGGGTGATACTGAACACAGACATTCCCGTGATATGCATTAAATAGGCTGAATCATCTCTTCAATTAAACGCCCATGGTTTTTCTTTTCTGATTCTCTCAAATTTACTGATATTTTTGACGACTGAAAACCACCGAGAATCTTCCTCACTGTAGAGCCGAGTTGAGCTACAGGCAAAAAGCATACAGCATTAACCGGCTAAAATTTTATAAGCAATAATCATTAAATTTCAGGAGGAGGTGGTACTCTGAAGAGTTTCTCAGAATTTACAGAAAATTTGCTCGGTGGTGATCTGTTTGAAAAGGATGAACCTCTGAAAGGTGTCAGGGTTCTTGAAGTCTGCTCGGTTGTTCTTGGGCCTGCAACAGCAGATATACTTGCAGAATTTGGTGCAGAGGTGATAAAGTTTGAGGCAAGGCGAGGGGATCAGATGAGGTATGTTACACCATTTGCCTATTACTGGAAAAATCTCTCTCCGGGCTTGCTGGAGCAGAATCACAACAAGTACTGGGTAGGGATGCATTTCAGCCATCCGAAGGCAAGGAAGATATTCTACGATTTTGTAAAGAGGAGCGATGTTGTGATAGACAACCTAACTCCTGGCAGGCTTTCAAAGTGGGGTATAAGCTACAAACAGCTGAGAGAAATCAATCCAAAGATAATCCAGCTTCATGTTTCAGGATTCGGTAGCTGGGGTCCATTTACAGGAAGAACAAGCTACGACGCAATAGCCCAGAGTGAAGGGGGTTTATCGTACATAACTGGATTTGAAGGCAGAATGCCGGTAAAATCAGGAGTCTGGATTGCAGACTGGATTACAGCTTTAATGAGTGCTCTGGCAATTGTTGCAGCCCTCAATTACAGAGAAATTAGCGGAGAAGGGCAGTTCATCGATTACTCTCAGGTGGAGAATGTCACAAGGTTCATGGACTGGACCTGGCTTTATGTGCATGTTACGGGAAAGAACAGAGAGAGAGCTGGAAACAGGGATCTTGCCGTATGTCCCTCAGATCTTTTCAGATGCAGAGACGGCTGGATTGCAATAACAGCATTCAGCGAAGAAGAATTTGAAGGATTGTGTAAAGCCATGGGAAGAAATGACTTGTTTGAAAAATACAGGGATCCTGTTGTAAGGTTAAAGGATGAAAATGCGAGATTCATTCTTTCAGAAATAGCCAAGTGGTCTGAAGAAAAAACGATGGAAGAGATTGAAAGCCTTGCAGATAAGTATGGGTTTTCAGCATCCCGTGTTCTGGATGTTGAGGATGTCTACTTTAGCAGACATTTTAATGAAAGAAAAGCTGTCCAAGAGTATGACGATCCCCTTTACGGAAAGCTTGTTGAGCCAGCATATCCCCCAAGAATGGAAACGCCATCAAGACTGAAATGGGGAGCAAGACCCTTGGGCTTTGATAACGAGCACGTTCTTTCCAGAATTCTTGGGATGAGCATGGATGAAATCGAGAGACTCTATGAGGAGGGAGTAATTTACAGATGGGATGAGAACGTTCCAGCTCAATGCCCTCCTGAAGACTGGGATGGAAAGAGGGGTTTGAAGTTCCCGTGAGGTGATGGCAATGGACGAGAAAATAATCGGAATGGCGATAGACCCTGAGTATGCCAAATTCATATACTCACTCACAAATCCAGATGAGGTTCATGGAAAACCTGAGGCTCTTTCTGATGTCGTTGTTCTTGATCTGAGTTATGGAAGCTATGCAGGGCTTTACGCCTCATCACTGCTTGCAGAGCTTGGAGCAGAAGTGATCAGGATAGAACCACCTGATGGAGATGTGGCAAGAAAGATGACACCTTATGGCATAATGATCAGGGATGCGGGACTTGCCTACATCACCGAGGGGAGAAATAAGTATCATGTAACCCTGAATCTGGAAAGTGAGGAGGGAAGAGCGTTATTCAGAAAGCTTGCAGGTAAGGCTGACATCATTATCGAAACATTCAAACCCGGATACATGGATTCACTTGGCATAGGTTACAGACAGCTAAGGGAAAAAAATCCCAGGCTGATATACTGTGCCATTCACAGCTACGGGCAGTTTGGGGAGGACAGCATGAAGCACGGAAATCAGGCAAATTCTGATCTGACAGATCAGGCTCGAGGAGTCATAATGTCAGTTACGGGAGAACCTGAACTTGATCCTGATGTTCCGGAGGAGTACAAAAAGCCATTAAGGCATGGCAGCTGGATGGG
>Ga0256830_1000264_pt1 | contig 46162 bp, 61 predicted proteins | sample 128326metaG_FD_190537 | JGI IMG/M metagenome (GOLD analysis project Ga0256830, IMG submission 190537) | Hydrothermal vent microbial communities from Lau Basin, Pacific Ocean - 128-326 | ecosystem: Environmental > Aquatic > Marine > Hydrothermal vents | place: Pacific Ocean: Lau Basin | collected...
CACCAACCCGCTCAGCCAACACCTTCGTAATCGCCGCCGTCAACGTCGTCTTCCCATGATCAATATGACCCATCGTCCCCACATTCACATGCGGCTTCGTACGCTCAAACTTCGCCTTCGCCATGGGGCTGATCCCTTTCTCGACGTCGCGTATGGGTGTTCCGTAGCGGCGGGCAGACTCGAACTGCCGACCTCTCGATTATGAGTCGAGCGCTCTCACCAGCTGAGCTACGCCGCCGTGGTCGCCGACCCGCCAGGCAGGCCGCCGACGGAGCCCAGGCTACCGGCTCCGGGAGGGCATGTCCCCCGCAGCCGGCCGTGCTCCTCTTGTCCTACGGCCGGTCACCCGGCCGCCGAGCCCCCTTCCGGATTCGAACCGGAGACCTCCTCCTTACCATGGAGGCGCTCTGGCCAGCTGAGCTAAGGGGGCCGGCCCACCCACGGGTGTCGGTGCCGGGAGAAGGATTCGAACCTCCGAAGGCAACAGCCGGCAGATTTACAGTCTGCTCCCTTTGACCGCTCGGGCATCCCGGCACGCCCCGAGTACACCCGCGGGGCGCGGGAAGTGTAGCGAATCGGCCCGTTTGGGTACAACGCCGCCGCCGGGCGGTCTCTGCCCCGTCAGGCATCGGGATCGTCGGGGATGCGGAGGGCGACGGCGGCCACCGCCAAGACGGCGCCGAGCCCCAGGGCGACACGGCCGACAGCCCCACCCGAGGCGGCGGCGATGACGACGAGCGCCGCCCCACCCCCGCCGAGGAGGCGGCGGACCCGACGGAGGATCTCCGCCCGGCGGGCCGCTGGAACCTCCCCGAATCCGCCCGCCGCCTCCAGTCTGGCCAGATTGCGTCCCAGCATGGAGGAGAGCCACCAGACCACCCCGGATATGTAGCTGACCGCCAGGCCCGCCCACGGCGGGCGGACGAGCACCGTCACCGCCAGACCGGCGACCAGGCCGGCGAGAAGCCAACGTCCGGCACCGCCGAGGTGGGCCAGGGCCCAGGCGGGACCCCGGGTCGCCGACCGGACGCTGAGATACGCGCCCCACCCGGCGGCGACCGCGGTGGCGAGACCGACGAGGGCGACCGCGCCGGTCCGCCCGAGCTCGATCACCGAATCCCGTAGGCGAGCTCTTCGAGACGCCGGATGCGGTCGGCGATCGGCGGATGGGTGGAGAACATCGTCCCCAGGCCGCCACCTCCTTCACGCCGACGGAGCGCCTTGAGGGGGTCGGCGATGAAGAGCTGACTGACCGCCGGGTTCACCGCCATCGGGATGCGGGAGGTCCCGGCCTCCAGCTTGCGGAGGGCGTTCGCCAGCGCCAGGGGCTGGCCGGTGATCTCCGCCGCCGAACGGTCCGCCTGGTATTCCCGGGAACGGGAGATGGCGAGTCGGATCAGCATCGCGGCGATGGGGGCTACGAGGATCGCCACCAGGGCGATGACGCCGCTGAGGGGGTTGTCACGACTGCGGCGCCCACCCCCGAACCAGAACGCCATACGAGCGAAGATCGACAGCGCGGCGGCCAACATCGCGGCGATCGACGAGATGAGGATGTCCCGGTTACGAATGTGCGCCAACTCGTGGGCGAGGACCCCTGTCAGCTCTTCGTAGCTCATGAGCTCGAGGATGCCCCGGGTGACCGCCACCGCCGCGTGCTCCGGGTTCCGACCGGTGGCGAAGGCGTTCGGCTGGGGAGAGTCGATCAGGTAGATGCGGGGCATCGGCATCCCCGTCTGGGTGGCGAGCGTGCGAACGATCGAATAGACCTGGGGGAGGTCAGCCTCGGTCACCGGCTTGGCCCGCGAGGCCGCCAGCGCCATCTTGTCGCTGAAGAAGTAGGCGAAGAAGTTGAGGCCGGCGGCGAACAGCAAACCGATGTAGAACCCGCCGGTGTCGAACAGGGTGATGCCCAGCCACCAGACGAGGGCCGACATCAGCCCCAGCAGGGCGACCGTCTTCAGGTTGTTCATGGGTGGAATGGTACCGGGGTTCCCGCTCAACGGGGTTCGCCGCACGTCGCCGGGCCGGTGACGGAGAGTGGGAAAAACCTCACTTTCGGCGGCATCGCCGACCTCCGCTCACTAGAGTCGCGCCGGTTGCGGACACGATGTCGTGTCCGCCCAGGGATCACGAGTGGAGGGAGTCAGCGTGAGACGCATCACCGCCCTGCTGGGCGTCGTCGCCATGGTCGCGGCTGCCGCAGTGCCGGCAGCAGCCACCGGGAACGTCGACCGATCCGAGCCCCGGCAGACGAGCCGCCGGGCGATCGACCTCGATCGGACCGACCTCCTGGCGGCCCGGGACACGATCAAAGTGTTCGTACAGCTCTCCACCCCGTCGGTGGCCGACTACGTCGCCTCCGAGCTCGAGGCGGGTCGACCCGAGCCCTCCGAGGCCGCCCAGAAGGCCCAGGCCCGGAAAGTGGAGCGGGAACACGACGAACTCGAAGACGACGTCGAACAGGCGGGCGGCGAGATCGTCGCCGAGATGACGGTCGGCGCCAACGGCTTCACCGTCGAAGTCAGCCCCCAGGACCTGCCCAAGTTGGCGGCCATCCCCGGCGTGGTCTCGGTGGCCCGGGTGACCACCTTCACCCCGGCCAACGAGACCAGTGTCCCCTGGATCGGCGCCCCCGAGGTGTGGGACACGATGGGCCTCACCGGTGAAGGGGTGACGATCGCCGTGATCGACACCGGGATCGACTACACCCACGCCACCTTCGGTGGGTCGGGCAACCCGGACGACTACGCCAACAACGACCCGACGATCATCGAGCCGGGGACCTTCCCGACCGCCAAGGTGATCGGCGGCTGGGACTTCGCCGGCACCTACTACGACGCCAGCGGAAGGCTCGGACCGGACGTTCCCAGCCCCGACCCGGATCCCCTCGACGGGAACGGCCACGGCACCCACGTGGCCGGCACCGCCGCCGGGATGGGCGTCCTGGCCGACGGATCCACCTACATGGGCCCCTACGACCCCTCTGCGTACGAGAACCACGCCTTCGAGGTGGGTCCGGGAGTGGCGCCCGAAGCCCTCATCTACGCCTTCAAGGTGTTCGGTGACGTCGCCGGGTCCACCGACCTGACCTCCCTGGCGATCGAACGGGCTCTCGACCCCAACCAGGACGGGTCCATCGACGACCGGGTCGACGTCATCAACATGAGCTTGGGAGCGGCGTTCGGGTCGCCCCACGACCCGTCGGCGATCGCCTCCCAGAACGCGGTGCGTCTCGGCGTGGTGGTGGTGGCCTCGGCCGGCAACTCCGGCGACGTGCCCTACGTGACCGGCGCCCCCGCCGTCGCCCCCGGCGCCATCAGCGTGGCGGCGTCGGTGGACGGCGGATACTCGGTCTCCGGCATCGAGGTCACCGTCGACGGGACACCGAGCCTGGTCGAGGCGGCCGAAGGCGGCCTCGGGCCGTCCCTGCGGGACGTCGGACCGATCTCCGGGCCGGTGGCTGTCGCCGTCGACGACGGCAGCTCCGGCGACCCGACGTTCCTGTGTGGGCCGTCCACCGTCGACCTCACCGGGAAGATCGCCCTCGTCCAGCGGGGTGCGTGCACCTTCTCCACGAAGTACCTGAACGCCCAGGACGCGGGGGCGATCGCCATCATCGTCTACAACGACGCCGCCCGAGGCGACGCCCTGGTGAACATGGGCGGTGACAGCACCGGGATCTCGATCCCCGGGGTGTTCATCGGCAACAGCGACGGCACCGCCATCGCCTCGGCCATCGCCGGCAGCTCGACGGTGTCGGCGACCCTGTCGGCCGACATCGAGATCCCCAAGCCGGAGCTGGCCGACACGATGGCCGGGTTCAGCTCCCGCGGCCCGGGTGTCACCAACCTGTTCAAGCCCGACGTCGCCGCACCGGGTCTCGGCATCCAGTCGGCGGCGGTGGGCACCGGCACCCAGGGGGTCAAGTTCGGCGGGACGTCGATGGCCGCCCCCCACGTGGCCGGCCTCGCCGCCCTGGTCCGTCAAGCCCGTCCCGACCTGTCACCCGAAGGCGTGAAAGCCCTCATCCAGAACGGGACCGTGGTCGGTGCGAGCACGGACGGTACGCCCTACCCCCTCGCCCGGCAGGGCGTCGGCGTGGTCCGAGCGGATCGGACCCTGAGGCTCGACGCCTACGCCAGTCCCGGCGGGGTGTCCTTCGGGTACATCAACCGGACCGAGAAGGGGAAGGTGAAGCGCACCGTCGAGATCACCAACCTCAGCCCCCACACCCAGACCTTCGACGTCACCGTCACCCCCAACCAGACGGTGCCGGGAGTGACGATCGAAGCTCCCGACCGGGTGAAGGTGAAGCCGGGCAAGACGAAGAAGGTCCGGCTGGAGGTCCGAGTCGACCCGGCGGCGATGCCCTGGGACTTCGGCGGGAACTCCCAGCTCGAATTCGACGGATGGGTGACCTTCACCAGCGACACCGAGACCCTCCAGGTCGGCTACCTGGCGGTGGTCGACCCGGCAGCCGAGATGGAGGTCGACTTCGACGACGGCGCCCTCGAGTTCGAGAACGACTCGGACACGGTCGCCTTCGCCGACGGCTTCACCCTGGCGGCCAGGGGCGGTCTGCTGCTGGACAAGACCCCCTTCGCCATCGATGCCACCGGCTACCGGACGAACAACCTGTTCGGCTACGACGTGGTCCAGTTCGGCGTCTCCAGCGACAAGGCGTGGAACAGCCTGTCGGAGAGCGAGATCGACATCTGGCTCGACACCGACGAAGACGGCGTCTTCGACTACGTCCTCGTCGCCGTCGACCTCGGGTTCCTGCTCGGCAGCGGCCCGACCGGCGACGTCGCGACGGCGCTGTTCGACCTGTCCACCGGTCGCGGGACCTTGCAGTGGTTCGCCGATTCGGACCTCAACGACCGGGTGGCGACCCTCACCGTCGACCGCACCGGAGCCACCGGGTTCCTCGACCCCGGCGACACGACCTTCGACTACATGATGGTCATGTTCGGGCGGGCCGGTTCGGTGGACCTCCAGTTCGGGTCCGTCGACCTCGCCGACGAGGTCGTCCCCGACGTCGCCAGCTTCGGGCTCCTCCCCGGAGACGAGGCGACGGTCGGGGTCACCGGACCCGACGGGAGCCGGATGGTCTGGTTCTTCATGAACAACGAGGAGAAGAAGCAGGTCGACGTCGTGAAGGTCGAACGTGAGGACGGCCACGACGACCATCGCCACGACCGCGACGGTGACGACGACCGAGACTGATCCTCCGATCCGACGATCGCGGCGGGGGGCGCCGAACCGGCGCCCCCCGCTCCGTGTCGGCCTCAGCTCTCCGGAGGCGCCTTCGGAGCGTCACAGACGAAGAAGTTGCCGCGCCCGTCGAGGCGGTAGTCCAGGGTCGTCCCGGCGGCCGATACCACCACCCGGTACCCGTCGATGAGGACCTGGATGTACTCTCGTCCGGGCTGCGGACAGCCGAGGGAGCCGTCGGACCACACCACCGCGGCGGCTTCGACGACGTCGAGCTCCTCGACGGCCACGCCGGTACGTTCGGCGGCGTCGGCGAGCACCGCCGCCAGGTAGTCGTCGGGGACCTCCCCGCCGGATCCTCGCTGCGGAGGCGGCTCCGGAGAGGTGGGCGGTACCCGTTCGGGTGGCGTCTTGGGGATCACGTCGTCCTCCGGTGCGGTGGTCGTGGTGGTGGCGACGGTCGTGGTCGGAGACTCGATGGTGGTCGTGGTGTCTCCGACGACGCCCCCGCCGTCGGTGGCGCCTTCGGCCTCGGCGGCCGGCGAGGTGCTCTGAGGCGCGACCGCCCCTCCCGAGTCGATGACGGGAGCGGCACAGGCGGACAGCACCACCGCCAACACGATGTATCTCCTCATGTGGATGTGACGTCCCACCGCATCGGTTCGGTTCCCGCCTGTTCTTGCCCGAAGGCGCCGGTGCGGTTCACCGCCGCGCCACCAGCACCCGGAAGTCGCCGAGCCCCCGGGGATGGAGCAGGGTCTCGATCTCGGTCCTCCGGCTCCGAAGCCGCAGCCGTTCCATCTCGTCTCCCGCCCGGGCCGCCTCCAGTTCCCGCCGGCGGAGCGACGTCAACTCGTTGCGGACACCCAGATCGGCGAGGAAGTCGTCCTGGCGCCACAGCTCGACCTCGGCTCCGGCTCCCCGGGCGACGTCGACGAGGGCGGTGAAGTTCACGTCGGCGGTGATGTCGGTCGCTCCCGGCTCGTCGAGGGGGTGCGGACCGAGGTGGTGGGCACGGTAGGTGCGAAGGGTGCCGTCCTGGCGGCGAGGCAGCAGGTTCTCGGCGGTGTCTCCGTAGTCGATCACCACGACCGCTCCCTCCGAGACCATCCCCAGGACCCGCCGAAGCCATTCGGCGGCTTCGAGCTGGCATTCCACCATGCCCCCTTCGGGGACGGCCCCGGCGTAGCGGTCCAGCCATCGTGCCACTTCGGGCCGTACGGGGGCGTCGACGAGGACCAGCCCCCCTTCGTCGGCGCCCACCCAGCGTTCCCGCCATCCCCGGTCGGTCATCTGGGCGATCGCCATCGGCAGGTTGTCGACCAGCTCGTTGGCGATCACCACGCCGGCGAACGGCGCCGCCACGTCGGCGAGGTCGGCGACCACCCGGGCTTCGGGGACCCGGTCGACGAGGACCTGTCTCGCCGCCGCCGACACCTCCACCGCCCACGCCGTCACCGGGACCTCGACCGTGTCGAGGAGCGACCGGAGCAGAGACCCCGATCCCGCCCCGATCTCGACCACCACCGGGGACGCCCCGATCCGCTCCCCTTCCCTGGCCACGAACCGGGCGAGGGCCGCCCCGAAGGCGTCGCTGACCTCGGGACTGGTGAGGAAATCCCCTGCCCGCACCGACCGGATCGTCTCGGCGGCGGCGAAGAACCCCCCCTCGGTGTCGTACAAGGCGGCGCGCATGAACTCCTCGAAGGGGATCGGCCCTTCGGTGGCGATCCGGGCTCGGAGACGGGACAGGAGGCTCACGGCAGCCAGAGCATCCCGGGTACGACCACGGAGGGCAAGTCGAGGGGCGCCCCCGGGGGCGCCCCTCGGTCGCCGTCGATTCAGCGGGGCGGCGGGTTGGCGTCGGTGAGACGCCCGTCGAGGGTGGGGGTCACGACCCCCTGCGACTCGACGTATTCGGCGAAGACCGTCGCCATCAGCTCCCGGCTGGTCCCCTCCCCGTCGGCCAGCATCGTGTACCCGTCGCCACCGCTGTTGATGAAGTCGTTGACGGCGATCGTGTACGAGGTGCCGTCGGCGACGATCGGGGTGCCATCGGGGAGGGTCACCGACACGACCCGGCTCCCTGGGGGAAGCGCCGAGTCGTACGCCACGACGAACCCCGAGATCTGGGGGAAACGCCCGTTGGCGTCGGGGAGGCGGCTGAAGCCGTTCTCCAGCATGTCCCAGAGCTGGGCACCGGTGACGGTGCGGGTGACGATCGAGTTCCCGAAGGGGAGGATGGTGAAGGCGTCACCCACCACCAGATCCCAGGGCGGACCGGCGGCGTATCCGGCGGCCGGACGGGCCAAGGTCGTGTCCTGGGGGGCGTAGGACGACGGCAGGGGGCTGCGGATCCCGCCCGCGTTGGTGAAGGCGAGCTGGGTGCCGTAGCGGAGGCGCATCGAGTCGGCCACCAGGTCGCCCAGTTCGGCTTCGCCGAGGCGTTCGTACCCGCCTCCCCGCGGGAACGTGTCGGTGGCGACGCCGATCACCCCGTCCAGGGCCGCCGCCAGGTCCTCCCGATAGGGAGCCAACAGGGCTTCGATGGTGGCGTCGGGAGTGACGGCACCGGAGAAGGGCACCACGAACTCGACCGTCGGTTTCTTCAACCAGACCCGCTCGCCCCTCCTCTTGACGTCGGCTTCCACCCGAGCGTAGGTCCGCCCCTTCGAACGGTTCTGCACGACGAGGGCTCCGTTGTGCCATCCGGCGTACTGGACGTCGGTGTGGTCGCCGAAGATGAAGTCGAAACCCCTGACCCCTTCGGCCAGGTCGATGAGAGGCCCTTGGGCCCGTCCGTGGTCGTCGAAACCCGTCACCCCCATGTGGGCGAGGAGGACGAAGACGTCGGCGCCGGCCCGTTCGGCCTGTCGGCGGGCCCTCATGGCGGCCTCGACCGGGTCGGTGACCTCGATGGTGCCGAAACTGCCGGGGAAGACCAGCTCGGGCGCTTCGGGGTTGGTCACCCCGATCACTGCCACGAACACACCACCGACGTCGAAGATCTGGAAGGGCTCCACCCCGTCCAGGTTGTCGTGGACGCCGTCGAGGTTGGCGGAGACGTACGGGTAGTCGGCGATGTCGATCATCTGCTGGAGATGGTCGATGCCCTGGTCGAAGTTGTGGTTGCCCAGGGTTCCCGCGTCGATGCCGATCAGGTTCTGGCCCAGCACCGCCGGGATCTCGTCGAAGAAGTTCGACAGAGGCGGCGAGGCCCCGAAGTCGTCCCCGGCGGTGAGGGTGAGGGTGGCCGGGATCTCCGCCCGGTCCGCCTCCCAATAGGTGGAGAGGGCGGCCGCCCCACCGACCTCGCCCACCCCGAACACCGACAGCGGATCGAGCTGTCCGTGCCAGTCGGAGATGGTGAGGAACTGGATCTCGTCGGTGACCCGTGGCCGCGGGCCGGCGGTGGCCGGGGAGAGGACCCCGACGGTCACCGCCGCCAACACGAACAGGGCGGCCAGCGGCCGCCACGTCTTCTGCCGTCGCATGATGTCTCCCCTCGTCTCCAGGCGGACCCCGATAGACCCGCGGGCGGACGGTAGACGGTCGACGCCGTCCGTGTCGCCGAAACCGACCTCTTCCGACCGGCGGAGGCGCGGTACCCTCACGGTCCCTTGGAGGAGGTGCCATGCAATTCGGCGTGATGATGTTCCCCACCGACACCGCCATCCAGCCCCCGGAGCTGGCCCGAGCCGTCGAAGATCGGGGGTTCGAGTCGCTGTGGTTCCCCGAACACTCCCACATCCCGGTCTCCCGAAAGACCCCGTGGGGCGGCGTCCCCGACGCCCCACCCCTCCCCGAGGAGTATTGGCGTACCCACGACCAGTACGTCGCCCTCACCGCCTGCGCCATGGTGACGACCCGGCTCAAGGTCGCCAGCGGGATCACCCTCGTCGCCCAACGGGACCCGATCTGGCTCGCGAAGGCGGTCGCCTCCCTGGACCAGATCTCGGGCGGCAGGTTCATCTTCGGCATCGGCTACGGATGGAACGTCGAGGAGATGGCCTCCCACGGGGTCGACTTCCGTCGGAGGCGCGCCCTCGTGCGGGAGAAGGTGCTGATGATGAAGGCACTGTGGACCGAAGAGGAGGCGTCGTTCGACGGCGAACTCCTCCACCTGGAGCCGAGCTGGTCCTGGCCGAAACCCCTCCAACGGCCCCACCCTCCGATCGTGCTGGGCGCCGCCGCCGGACCGAAGACGATCGCCCATCTCGTCGAGTTCTGCGACGGGTGGATCCCGATGGGCCGCTACGCCTGGGAGGAGCAGCTCCCCGAGGTTCGCCGGGCACTGGAAGAGGCCGGCCGTGACCCCGACGCCTTCGAGGTGACCTACTACGCGGCATCCCCGAAGAACCTGGAACGGCTCGCCGCCGCCGGGGTCGCCCGGGCCGTGTTCCGCCTGCCGTCGGCCCCCGCCGACGTGGTGCTTCCGCTCCTCGACGACTACGCCCGGGCCGCAGGGCTCGGATGATCGGGTGCCGACCGCACCCGGGGGGCGTCTCCGGGGCGGCACCGCACCCCCGCACCGTCGCCCGGGATCGGCGGGCACGACCGGGCGTCGGCGTGTACCGTCGGGCCATCGACACAGGAGGCCGACGTTGACGGATGTCGTGTACCGATCCGAGGTCACGGTCGAACGGATCGACGGGCCGATCCGCCGGGCCCACCTCCCGGCTCGCACCGAGCCCATCACCTTCGGCGTCCACTCGGAGGTCGCCGAGCACTACGGGATCGATCCCGATCGGTATCCGCCGGACGCCACCACCCTCGACTACGTGGTCACCGCCGCCGGGTGACTCACGGGGACCCTGGGAGGCGCGCTGGAGGCGCGCGGCGTCGATGCGAGCAACGGAAAGCTCACCGCCCGGGCGGTCGGTGAGGTCGAAAAGGACGGCCGGGTCCTCGTGATCCGCCGCATCCACGTCACCTACACCCTCCGCGGGGTGACACCCGACCAGCGGGACACCGTGGAGCGGGTGCACAACTTCCACGCCGACCACTGCCCGGTGGCCCGCAGCATCCGGGACGCGATCGAGATCACGACCAGCCTGGTCTACGGCGACACGCAGGAGTAGTCGCGGGCGGCGACCCGAGGGTCCGCTTCGCCGCCGAAGGGCCCTCGAGGCGGCGCGTCGGGGGTGATGGTGGGACCGAGCAACCCGTTGAGCCGGGCGACGATCTTGTCGTCGAGGCCGAGGTAGAAGACGAGGAGGCGGCCCTCCGCCCAGACCCTCCACCTGCCGTTGATCTCGACGGTGCCCGGGCCGATGCGGCTGGCGTCGGGCGGGATCCCGTCGGAGTCGGCCCGGCGGGATCCGACGTCGGGGTATTCGAGCACGTAGACCACCCGGTCGTCGATGCAGAGGCGACGCTGGGTGCCCCCGAACCAGGGAATGAGCCGGTCGCCCGGCGCCAACACCGACACCCTCGCTCCCCGCTCGGTGAGCTGATCGACCAGCCCGGCCAGGTCCATGGAAGGCCCGGCGACGCACGCCGCGGCGACGAACACGATCCCCACGGCGGCGGTGCGCACCTGCATCCCGCCCCAGCGTAGATGGAGCGAGGGACCCCGGCGGGGGTCCCTCGCTCGCCGTCGGATCCGGTGGGTCGGATCAGAAGTCCATGCCACCGCCGTGGTCGTGGCCACCACCGGCGGGAGCTTCCTCTTTCTCCTCGGCGACGAGCGCCTCGGTGGTGAGCAGCAGCGCGGCGATCGAGGCGGCGTTCTGCAGGGTCGACCGGGTCACCTTCGCAGGGTCGATGACCCCGGCGGCCAGCAGGTCCTCGTACTCGCCGGTGGCGGCGTTGAACCCGTAGGCCCCTTCGCCGGCCCGGACCCGTTCGACGACCACACCGCCTTCGAAGCCGGCGTTGAAGGCGATCTGACGGAGGGGCTCCTCCATCGCCTTGCGCACGATCTGGCGGCCGGTCTTCTCGTCGTCGGTGCCGCCCCGCAGCTTGTCGACCGCCGTCTGGGCCCGCAGGAGGGCCACACCGCCGCCGGGCACGATGCCCTCTTCGACGGCCGCCCGGGTCGCCGAGACGGCGTCCTCGATGCGGTGCTTCTTCTCCTTCAGCTCCACCTCCGTGGCGGCGCCCACCTTGATGACGACGACGCCGCCGGCCAGCTTGGCGAGGCGCTCCTGGAGCTTCTCACGATCCCAGTCGGAGTCGGTGTTCTCGATCTCCCGCTCGATCTGCTTGATGCGGGCCTTCACGTCCTCCTCGGAGCCGGCACCGTCGACGATGGTGGTGGTGTCCTTCGCCACCACGACCTTACGGGCCCGGCCCAGCATGTCGGTGGTGACGTTCTCCAGCTTGAGGCCCACCTCTTCGGAGATGACGGTGCCGCCGGTGAGGATGGCGATGTCCTGGAGCATCGCCTTGCGGCGCTCACCGAACCCGGGGGCCTTCACCGCCACCGACGAGAAGGTGCCCCGGATCTTGTTGACCACCAGGGTGGCGAGGGCCTCACCTTCCACGTCCTCGGCGATCACGAGGAGCGGCTTGCCGGCCTGCATGACCTTCTCCAGCACGGGGAGCAGGTCGTTGACCGAGCTGATCTTCTGGTTGGCGATGAGGATGAAGGGCTCATCCAGCACCGCCTCCTGACGATCCGGGTCGGTGATGAAGTAGGGCGAGATGTAGCCCTTGTCGAACTGCATGCCTTCGGTGAATTCGAGCTCCAGACCGAAGGTCTGGCCTTCCTCCACCGTGATCACGCCGTCCTTGCCGACCTTCTCCATCGCCTCGGCGATGGTCTTGCCAATCGTCGTGTCGTTGTTGGCCGAGATCGAGGCGACGTGGGCGATCTCGTCGCTGGTCTCGATGTCACGGGCCATGTTGGCGATCTCTTCGACCACCTTCTCGACGGCCTGCTCGATGCCCTTCTTCAGACCCATCGGGTTGGCGCCGGCTGCCACGTTGCGCAGGCCCTCACGAACCATCGCCTGGGCGAGCACGGTGGCCGTGGTGGTTCCGTCACCGGCCACGTCGTTGGTCTTGGTGGCGACTTCCTTGGCGAGCTGAGCACCCATGTTCTCCCACGGGTCCTCCAACTCGATCTCCTTGGCGATGGTGACACCGTCGTTGGTGATGGTGGGGGCACCCCACTTCTTCTCCAATACGACGTTGCGGCCCTTGGGCCCGAGTGTCACCTTGACGACATCGGCGAGCTTGTTGACGCCCGCCTCCAGGCCCCTGCGGGCCTCCTCGTTGAAGCGAAGATCTTTCGCGGTCATCTGTGGTCTCTCCTCTGCGTCAGCTGACGATCGCCAACAGGTCCCGGGCGGACAGGACCAGGTAGTCCTCGCCTTCGATCTTCACCTCGGTACCGGCGAACTTGGAGTAGAGGACCTTGTCGCCCTCCTTCACCTCCATCGGCATGCGCTCACCGTCGTCGTTGAGCGCTCCCGGCCCTACGGCGATGACCTCGCCGATCTGCGGCTTCTCCTTGGCGGTGTCGGGAATCACCAGACCGGACGGCGTCCGGAGATCCTGGTCTTCATCCGGCTTCACGACGACCCGGTCACCAAGAGGCTGGAGCTTCATCGATGCCTCCTCCTAACGGACTCTCACGTACTGGCACTCCCCGGCGGGGAGTGCCAGCGCACTTTAGCACTCACCCCTAGAGAGTGCCAACGTACTTTAGCACTCCCCATGTACGACTGCTAACGCCGGATCGCGGGGATCGTCACCCGAGTCGCAGACCCGGGTCGACCCCCGTGGCCCAGTCCGAGACGTGACCCCGGGACAGGTGGTGGACGGCGGCGACCCCGATCATCGCCGCGTTGTCGGTGGCCAGCACCGGGGGAGGCAGGCACAACGTGACGCCGCGTTTGTCCGCCTCCTCGGCGAGACGCCGACGGAGACGACGGTTGGCGATCACCCCGCCACCGCCCGACACGACCCTCACCCCGGTGTCGTCCACCGCCCGGAAGGTCTTGTCGACGAGCACGTCGACGATGGCCTCCTGGAGGGAGGCGGCCACATCGGCGAGGGGCGGCAGGTCGCCGGAGCGAGCGGCCCGTTCGATGAAGGTCGTCACCGCCGTCTTCAACCCGGAGAACGAGAAGTCGTAGGGACGGTCGGAGAGGGCCCGAGGGAACGACACCGCCTTCGGGTCGCCTCCCTCCGACGCCGCATCGATCGCCGGTCCCCCCGGGAAGCCGAGCCCCATGACCCGGGCGAGCTTGTCGAAGGCCTCACCGGCGGCGTCGTCGATCGTGCGTCCCAGCACCTCGTACTCGCCCCAGTCGCGCACCAAGACGATCTCGGAATGGCCCCCGGAGACGAGCAGCGAGACCGCCGGAGGCCGGAAGGCTTCACCGTGGTCGATCCGCGGAGCCATCAGATGGCCCTCCATGTGGTCCACCCCGACGAAGGGGAGCTGGCGGGCCCACGCCGTCGCCTTGGCGAAGGAGAAACCGACCAGCAGGGCACCGACCAGCCCCGGACCTTCGGTGGCGGCGACGGCGTCGAGGTCGTCGGTGTGGAGGCCTGCTTCGACCATCGCCCGATGGGTGAGGGACCGGATCGCTTCGACGTGGGCGCGGGCCGCCACCTCCGGCACCACCCCGCCGAACCGGGAATGGAGGTCCACCTGGGACGACAGGACGTTGGAGAGGACCTCCGTGCCCCTGACGACGGCCACGGCGGTCTCGTCGCAGGATGTCTCGAAGGCGAGGATCACCGGTTTCACAGCGACTCCTCGATCTCGGCGAGCCGACGCCCGTACTCGTCGGTGTCGATGTCGTGGGCCCACATGATGAGGGCGTCCTCATCCCGGTAGTAGCGTTTCCGCACCCCGACCGGAGCCATCCCGAACCGCCGGTACAGGGCTTGGGCGGCGACGTTGGAGACCCGGACCTCCAGGGTGAGCGAACGGGCGCCCGCCTCCCGGGCCCGGCGAGCCAGAGCCAACATCAGCCTCGTCCCGATCCGCGACCCCCGGGCCTCGGGGGCGACCGTCAACGTGGTGACGTGGGCCTCGTCTCCGATCACCATCAACCCGCCGTATCCGACCAGGCGGCCATCCAGGTCCGCCGCCAGGTAGATGCGGTCGTCCCGGCCCAGCTCGTCGGCGAACACCCCTTCGCTCCACGGCTCCGGGTAGGTCTCCTGTTCGATCTCCAACGCCGCCTCGACGTCGGCGGGGACCATCGGACGGATGTGCATCACTGCTGCCCCGGCCACGGCCCCTCCTGTCGCAGCATCGCCCAGTTGATGGTGACGTCCGGGTCCCGCAGGTAGAGGGGACGCACCTCGTCGGGATGGGGCGCATCGTCCTTCTCCGCCGTACGGGCACCGATCTCGACGAGGGCTTCGGCGCCCGGGTAGCGGGGTCGACCCACCTTCACCCGGTGCAGGCCCCGCAGGGTCCCTTCCGGGAGCGCGGGGACGTCACCGACCAGCAGCACCTCCCCGGGATCCGACTCGAGGAGGGCTCGGAGCCGGTCGGGGGTGACGAGCTGCGGCGCCCCGTCCCGCACCACTCCGCCCGGGACCGGTCGGTACCCGGCCACCGCCAGCTCGCCTCTGCGGACATCCACCACGGCCACGATGTGGCGATGGCCGGTCGTGGCCCGCAAGGCCAGGGCGTCGAGGGAGACGGCGGGGATGAGCTGAGCTCCGACTGCGCCCGCCAGACCCTGGGCGGTGGCGAGACCCACCCGCAGACCCGTGTACAGGCCCGGACCCACGTCGACCACCACCGCGTCGACGTCGGCCGGGACCCAGCCGGCCTGGTCGAAGCAGAAATCGAGAGCCGGCACCAGGAACGAGGCGTGGCCTCGCCGGTCGGTGCGCTCGGCGGAGGCGACCACCTCTCGCCCTTCGGCCAGGGCCACCGACGACTTCGGCGTCGACGTGCTCAACGCGACGACCTTCACCCTTCGACCTCCTCGAGGGGGCGTTGCTTCCAGTCACCCGACGGGACGAGACGCAGGATCCGGGTCCCGCCCGGCTGGACGTCGAACTCGACCACCAGGTGATCGTCGGGAAGCAGCGGCAGCACGGCGTTGCCCCATTCGATCACGACCACACCGTCACGCCCCTCCTCCAAGACCTCGAGGTCTTCGAACTCGCCGACGGTGCCCAGTCGGTACACGTCGACGTGCACCATGGGGAGAAACCCCGAGTCGTACCGCCGCATCAGGATGAACGAGGGGCTGGTCACCGGCTCTTCGACGCCGAGGCCGTCGGCCAGACCGCCGGCGAACGTCGTCTTCCCACAGCCGAGCGGCCCGGCCAGCACCACGACGTCGCCGGGTCTGAGGAGCGCGGCGAGCCGACCCGCGGCTGCGCGCGTGTCGGTCACCGTCGGACAGGTCAGCGTCACGATCATCCGAACAATCCAAGCTGGCGGGGCACCGCCGGTTCCGGATCCGGATGCACCTCCGGCTCCGGCGGCGGCTCGGGGGGAGCGTCGAGGGTTTGACGGACCAGGGCGAAATCCTCACGCATGGCCGCCAGCACCCGATCTCCACCCCGAAGGGCTGCAGCAGGATGGTAGGTGGGAATGAGGGTTTTGCCGCGCCACCACCGGTAGGTGTGGCCGCGGAGACGGGTGATGCCCGTCTCCGTGCGCAACAGCAGCTTCGTGGCGAAGTTGCCGAGGGTCACCACCACCCGCGGATCGACCAGCTCGAGCTGGCCCCGGAGGAACGGCTTGCAGGCGTCGATCTCGTCGGGACGTGGGTCCCGGTTGCCGGGCGGCCGACATTTCACGACGTTGGCGATGTACACCTCGGAACGGTCCAACCCGATCTCGGCCAAGAGGCGCGTCAACAGCTTGCCGGCCGCCCCGACGAAGGGTTCGCCCTGGAGGTCTTCGTTCCGCCCCGGCGCCTCACCGATGAACATGAGGTCGGCCTGGGGGTCGCCGACCCCGAACACCACCTTCGTTCTCGTCTCGGCGAGCCGGCAGGCGGTGCACGCCAGCGCTTCTTCGCGGAGGGCGGCGAGACGCGCGACGGCGTTCACGGACACGCACTCCACGGTCGCTGGCCGTTGGCTGACGGAGCGGGCACGGCCCCATTCTGCCAGGTCCTCACGTTCGCCTCACGGCGGCTTCGATCGCCCGTCCGACCGCTTCGAAAGCGAGCTCGGCGACCGAATCCACGTCGGCGGAGCCCGATCCGCACGACACCGCGAAGGCGATGTCCCCGTCGTAGCGGGTGTGGGCCGGACGGAGACAGACCGCCAACGCATCCTGAGCCCGCACCGCCACCCGGACGAGCTCCTCCCGCCGGAGGTCGGCGTCGGTGGCGACCACGACCAGGGTGGTGTTCTGGAGGGGTCGCACGGCGAGGGGACTCGGCCCCGGGACCGCCTCGCCCCCGGTGAGGGACTCCCCTTCGAGGGTGAAGACGTCCCCGACGGCGTTGACGACCGCCAGGGCGCCGACCACCACCCCTTCCCAGGTGACCGACGCCGAACCGAGGCCGCCCGGTGACGCGGCGTCGAACCCTCGCCACTGCCCCACGGTGGCGCCGGTGCCCGCCCCGAGGCGACCCGACTCGACCGGTGACGTGTCGGCCGACCGGAAGGCTGCCGCACCCTCCGCCGGGCCGGGACGAACCCGGGCGTCACCCTCGGCGAGATCGAAGATCACCGCGGTGGGGACGATCGGGACCGGACCGACCGGGGTGGGATGTCCTCGGCCTTCCGCCTCCAAGGCCTCCACGACACCGTCGGCGACGGCGAGACCGAACGCCGAACCTCCGGTGAGGACGATGGCGTCGGCCTGCTCGACCCGCATCCCCGGTGCCAGCAGGGCCGTCTCCCGGGTGCCGGGCGCCGCACCGCGGACCTCGACGGCGACCCGGTTCGGCACGGGAAGGACCACCACGGTGCATCCGGTGCGGGCCGCCTCGTCGGTCCAATGCCCGACCCGGATCCCCCGCACCGCCGTGAGGGTCATCGCCGGTACCTCCGAGGAAGCCGGGGGCCGATCCTGGACACGATCTCGTAGTTGATGGTGCCGGTGGCCTCCGCCCACTCGTCGGCGGTCACCTCCACGCCTCCTTGCCTTCCCAACAGCACCACTTCGTCTCCTTCCTCCACCTGGTCCTCGCCCAGGTCGACGACCACCTGATCCATGGTGACGACCCCGGCGAAGGGACGCCTCCTGGCACCGACCAGTACCACCCCGTCGTCGCTCCACGCCCGCGGGACGCCGTCGGCGTACCCGACCGGGACCGTCGCCACGAAATGGTCGCCTCCGAGGGGCCGTCTCCGCCCGTAGGAAGGGCGGGACCCGGCGGGCAGGCGCCGCACGTAGGCAATCTGGGAGACGATCGACATCACCGGCTCCAACTCGATGTGGTCGCGGGTGGCAGGACACGGATGGAGCCCGTAGATGCCCAACCCGACCCGCACCATCTCGTATCGGGCGTCGGGGTAGAGGATCGCCCCCGGCGTGTTGGCGAGGTGGCGCCGCCGGATCTCGACGCCCGCCTCTTCGACGGCGCCGCAGACACGGTCGAACAGTTCGATCTGACGGTGGGTGAACTCGGCGTCGGTGTCGGCGACGGCCAGGTGGCTCCACACGCCCCCGAGGACCAGGCGGGGGTCACGGTCGATCTCTCGGACGAGCGCCAGGGCGGTCCCGGGGTCGGCTCCGACCCGATGCATCCCCGTGTCCACCTTCACATGCACCTCCACCGTCCCCGTCGTCGCCTCGGCGAGGGCGGAGAGGAACGACGCCCGATACACGGTGGCGGTGAGATCCCAGGCGACGAGGTCGGTGACCGCCGACACCGGAGGTTCGGACAGGACGAGGATCGGCGCGTCGATACCGGCCTCCCGAAGCCGGATCCCCTCTTCCACCAACGCCACCGCCAGGCGGCTCGCCCCCGCCTCCAAGGCGGTCTCCGCCACCGGGACGTCACCGTGGCCGTAGGCGTCGGCCTTCACCACCGCGCACAGCTCGGCGGGAGCGACCAGGGCGACGATCCTCCGGACGTTGCCGGCGAGGGCGCCGAGGTCGACGTCCACCCACGAAGGCCTCACGGCCGGTCCCCTTCGAAACCCCAGTGACGGATCTCGGCGGCGAGGCGGTCGGCCGTCAACACTCCATCCCGGGCGAGCTCGGCTCCGGCCCGTCCGTGCCAGTACGCCCCCGAGCGGGCGGCCGTCAGCGGGGGAAGGCCCCGAGCCCACAGGGCAGCGATCATCCCCGCCAGGACGTCCCCCGTCCCGATCGTCGCCAGCTCCGGACCTCCCGAATCCACCACCCAGGGCGGCCCCCCGGCGGTGACGAAGGTGGGGTTCCCTTTGAGCACGACCACGGTGCCGGTCTCCGCCGCGAACCGGACCGCAGCCTCCGGCTCGGCTCCGACGCCGGCGAGACGCCGGAACTCCCCGGCGTGGGGCGTGAGGATGGTCGGACCGGTCCGGGCAGCGAGGACACGGCGGTCGAGGCCGTAGAGGCCGTCGGCGTCGAGGAGGAGCGGCCCACCGCGGCGTCGCACCATCTCGGCCACGAAGTCGACCCGGTCACGCCCCAGCCCGGGACCCAGCACCACCACGTCGAAGCGATCCGACACGTCGAAAACCTCATCGATCCCCCAGGAGAGCACTTCGGGGACGAGGCCCGCCACCGCCGCCCGTTCCACCGCGGCCACTCCGACCGCCCCGGCACCGAACCGCAGCGCCGACCGGGCGGCGAGGACGGCGGCCCCGACCATGCCGGGGGCGCCGCCGACGACGAGGACCGAACCGGCGGACCACTTGTGGGCTGCTCGCCGCCGCCGGGGCCGGGGAGCGTCCTTGGCGTCGACCATCCGCATCGCCGGGGTCGGCTCCCCCAACCCGATGTCCACCACCTCCACCCGCCCGCACCGGTCCGGGCCCTCCCCGAGGACGTGCCCGGTGCGCAGAGCCCCGAAGGTGACGGTGAGCACGGCGGTGAAGGCCCGCTCCAGTACGGTCCCCTCCGACGGGTCGAGGCCGGTGGGGACGTCCACCGCGACGACCGGGAGATCCGCGTCCATCCAGGGGATCAACGCCGGCGGGATCCCGTGGCGGAAGCCACCGCCGAATACGGCGTCGACGACCAGATCCTCGCCCGAGGGGCGTCCCAGAGGGCGAACGGGAACGTGGGCGGCGCCGGCCCGGCCGGCCGCCCACCGGGCGGCGTCGGTCTTCGGCATGTCCACCAGATGCACTTCGACGGCGACGCCCCGACGGCGCAGATGCCGAGCCGCCACATACCCGTCGCCTCCGTTGTTTCCCGGTCCCACGAGAACGGCGACCCGGTCGCCGTATCCGACACCGAGGGATGCCACATGCCGGGCGACGCCGTATCCGGCCCGTTCCATGAGCACCTCGACCGGATCCGCGGCCTCCCGGTCGAGACGTGTCGCCTCCGACGGCGTGATGACGGGACGCATCCGGCGATGGTATCGCCCGAACCCTTCACCTGCTCCCAGCCGTGCCGACAGGAGCAGGTGACGCGGCCGGTGCCCTTCCCCGCTCGACCCGGCGTCGCCGGCCACGACTGGGAGGCGTCCGGGGAGGGGCGGCCCCAGGGCCGCCCCTCCCACCGCGATCAGCCCTGGTGCTCGCCCACGGCGATGGCCATCACCATCGCCGTCTCGTCGGTGTGGGTGATGGTGACGAGGACGTCGGAGACGCCCAACATGTCGGCCCGGGCCCGGGCGGTGCCGAACAGCCGCACCCTCGGTTGGCCGCCACCGGTGATCTCGATGTCGGTCCAGCGGATCCGTCTCCACCCCACCCCGAGGGCCTTCATCACGGCCTCCTTCCCGGCGAACCGGGCCGCGTAGCGTCGCGCCGGGTTGGCGAACCCTTCGGCGTAGTCCCGTTCGTGCTCGGTGAAGCATCGCCCGGCGAACCGCGGATACTCGGTGAGGATCCGTTCGACCCGCCGGATCTCGGCGAGGTCGACACCGAGGCCGATGATGCGCATACGACGAGGCTAGAGCCGGATCTACTCCACCGTCACCGTCTTGGCGAGGTTGCGTGGCTTGTCCACGTCGAAACCCCGTTCGGTGGCGATGTGGTAGGCGAGGAGCTGCAACGGCACCACCGCCGTCACCGTGCAGACCAGGTCGGGCGCCGCCGGGACGGCGATGGCATGGTCGGCGACCTTCCGGGCGGCCTCGTCACCCTCCTCCACCACCATGAAGATCTCGCCCCCCCGGGCGCGCATCTCCTCCATGTTGGCGAAGGTCTTCTGCCGCACGTGACTGTCGGTCGCCACCCCTACGACGACGACCCCCGGTTCGATGAGCGCGATCGGCCCGTGTTTCATCTCCCCGGCCGGATACCCCTCCGCCCGCACATAGGCGATCTCCTTCAGCTTGAGGGCGCCCTCCATGGCGACGGGGAAATCCCCGGATCGTCCGAGGAAGAAGAAGTCGCGGGTCCCGGACCAGCGGGACGCCATCTCGGCGATCTCGCCGTCGAGTTCCAAGACCCGACGGACCTGGTCGGGGAGGGCCCTGATCCCCGACGCCAACAGCTCGATCGCGCCGTCGTCGAGGGAACCCCGGGCCCGGGCCAGGTGGAGCCCGAAGAGCTGCAACGCCACGAGCTGGGTGGTGAAGGTCTTGGTGGCGGCGACACCGATCTCGGGGCCGGCGCGGGTGTACAGCACGGCGTCGGCCTCCCGGGCGAGGGACGAGTCGACGACGTTGGAGACACCGACCACCACCGACCCTTGGGCTTTGGCGTAGCGGATCGCAGCCAAGGTGTCGGCCGTCTCGCCGGACTGGCTGATCCCGATCACCAACGTCCGATCGTCGAGGACCGGGTCCCGGTAGCGGAACTCCGAGGCGATGTCGATCTCGGTGGGGAGCCGTGTCCAACGTTCGATCGCGTACTTGGCCATCATCGCCGCGTGGTAGGAGGTGCCGCAGGCGACGACGAAGACCTTGTCCACCGCCCGGATCACGTCGTCGGAGAGCTCGAGTTCCCGGAGCCGGACCCGACCCGCCTGGTCGAACCGTCCCCGCAGCGTGTCGGCGATCGCCTGGGGTTGTTCGTGGATCTCTTTCAGCATGAAGGTCGGGTACCCGCCCTTCTCCGCAGCTTCCAGATCCCATTCCACGTGGCGTTCCTGCACGGCCACCGGGTTCCCGTCGAGGTCGGTGATCGTGGCCGTATCCGCATCGAGGCGCACCACCCGGTCGTCCTCCAACACCGCCATCCGTCGGGTGTAGGCGAGGAAGGCGGGGATGTCGGACGCCAAGAAGTTCTCCCCTTCGCCGAGGCCGACCACCAGCGGGCTCCCCCGCCGAGCACCGACCACCACGTCGGGCTCGTCGGCGCGGATGACCACCAGGGCGAGCGCCCCCTCGGCCCGTCGCATCACCCGGCGCACCGCCTCCTCCAGCGGCAGGTCGGCGAGTTCTTCGACGAGGTGGGCGACCACCTCGGTGTCGGTGTCGGAGGCGAAGACGTGACCGTTTCCGACCAGCTCCGCCTTCAGCTCCGCCCAGTTCTCGATGATGCCGTTGTGGACCACCGCCACCCGCCCCGTGCAGTCACGGTGGGGATGGGCGTTGGAGGTGGTCGGGGCACCATGGGTAGCCCAGCGGGTGTGTCCCATCCCTACGGTGGCCGCAGGCATGGGCTCACCCTGGAGCACCCGCTCCAGGTCGGCGATCCGCCCCGCCTTGCGGACGATCCTGATGCCCTCCGGTTCGGCCAACGCCACACCGGCAGAGTCGTACCCTCGATACTCGAGCCGCTCCAGGCCGGGGACCAGCAGGTCCAAGGCGCTCCGCGACCCGACATAGCCAACGATGCCGCACATGTCGGTTCTCCTCGTTCGATCCGCGTGCGGCCGGGCGCGCGCCGGCATCCGCCGGCTCCACATCGAGTGGGCCTCTGTCCCCGGGGTCGCCCCCGGGCTTTGCTCCCACTCGTCACGACCGTGGACGGCCGGGAAGGCATCCGCCGAAGACTTCGATCACCTTCCTCCTCGTCACCTCCCGCGGGGGAGGTCTGGCGCTTCATCGTCGAGCTGGTGCGCGCCGGCCCTGTCTCCTCGGTGTCCGCGAACCTCCTTTCCCTCAACCCTCGGTCCCGACGGTGGCGGAAACCACCTCCGTCAGCCTGACAGCGTAGCGCTCGGCCTCCTCAGTGGAAGGGGCCTCGACCATCACCCGGACGACGGGTTCGGTGCCCGACGCCCGCACCAGGATCCGGCCCCGGTCTCCGAGCTCCTCCTCGGCCCGACGGACCGCCTCCCACAGCTCGTCGAACCCGTCGAGGTCGACCTGGCGTCCGACGTCGACGTTGTGGAGCACCTGGGGATAGACGGTGATCGACTCCCGCCGAAGCTCCGCCAGGGTCTTGCCGGTGCCCGCCACGACTTCGAGGAGCCGGACCGCCGTCAGCAGGCCGTCGCCGGTGATGCCTTTGTCGAGGAAGATCACATGCCCCGACTGCTCCCCGCCGAGGACGGCTCGACGGCTCCGCATCTCCTCCAGCACGTAGCGGTCCCCGACCTTCGTCTCGACCAGTTCGATCCCCTCTTCGGCGAGGGCCTTACGCAGTCCCAGGTTGGCCATCACCGTCGTCACGACCACGTTCTTGCGGAGACGGTTCAGACGTTTCCAGTGTCGGCCGACGATGGCGAGCACGGCGTCCCCGTCGACGATGCCCCCCTCTTCGTCGACGGCGATGAGCCGGTCGGCGTCCCCGTCGAAGGCCAACCCGATCCGGCCGTTCACCCTCCGGGCGAGCTCCTCGGGGTGGGTCGCCCCGCATGCGTCGTTGATGTTCATCCCATCCGGGGAGACCCCCACCGCCTCCACCTCCGCCCCGAGCCGTTCGAACAGCTCCGGTGCCGCCCGGTAGGCGGCGCCGTTGGCACAGTCGAGGATCAGGCTGAGGCCGGTGAACCGGTACTGGGAGATGCCGGCGAGATGACCCACGTAACGGCTGGTCGCATCACGGAGGGGGAATCGAGTACCCACCCCCGGCCCGACCGGGACCGCCCGCGAGCCGGCGTTGCGGACCCGATCCTCGATCCTGGCCTCCTCCTCGTCGGACAGCTTCGTGCCATGCCGGGACAGGAACTTGATCCCGTTGTCGGGTGCCGGATTGTGGGAGGCGGAGACGACCACCCCCATGGCCGCCCCCGTGTCGACGGTGAGGAAGCTGATACCACCGGTGGGGAGCACCCCGACGTCCACCGTGTCCACGCCGGCGGAATGGAACCCTGCCTGCAGGGCCAGGGAGAGCATCTCGCCGGAGCGCCTGGTGTCACGGCCGACGAGCACCGGACCGTCGTCGAGGAGGAGCCCGGCGGCCCGTCCGAGGGCGACGGCCAGCTCCGGGGACAGCTCGGCGTTGGCGACCCCCCGGACACCGTCGGTTCCGAACAGGCGCCTTCGCTTCTGCAGCAGGCTCAGCGGCACGGACCCGGCTCAGCGCTTGGTGTACTGCGGTGCCCGCCGGGCCTTTTTCAGTCCGTACTTCTTGCGTTCGACGACCCGGGCGTCCCGGGTGAGCATCCCCGCCTTCTTCAAGGTGGGGCGCAGGTCCGGATCCAGGGCCTCGAGGGCCCGGGCGATCCCGAGGCGCAGAGCGTCGGCCTGGCCGGTGATGCCGCCACCTTCGAGGGTGGCGTCGACGTCGTAGCGTCCCTGCATCTGGGTGATCTGGAGCGGCTCCAGCACCCGGATGCGGGTGGCGATCGACGGGAAGTAGTCCTCGAGGGGGCGTCCGTTGAGGCGGACCTCGCCGCTCCCCTCACGCAAACGGACCCGGGCGACCGACTCCTTGCGGCGACCCGTCGTCTGAACCAGCGGCTTGGGCATCAGGCTTCAACCTTTCGGATCGGCAGTTCCAGAGGCTGCGGCTTCTGGGCGGCGTGGGGATGATCCGGCCCGGCGTACACCTTGAGTTTCTTCGCCATCTTCCGTCCCAGACGGTTCTTGGGGAGCATGCCTTTCACCGCCCGCTCCACCACCGCCTCGGGTTTGCGGGCCTGCAGCGACTCGAAGGTCTCCTCTTTGAGGCCGCCGGGGTATCCGGAATGCCGGTAGTAGATCTTCTGTCGACTCTTCGCCGAAGTCACCTTCACCTTGGCGGCGTTGACCACGATCACATGATCACCCCCGTCCATGTGGGGGGCGAAGGTCGGCTTGTGCTTGCCTCGGATCAGCTGTGCCACCTCGGACGCCAGCCGCCCCAGAGGCAGGTCGGTGGCGTCCACCACCCACCACGCGGACTCCAGCTCGGAGGCCTTGGGGGAATACGTCTTGTTGTTGGTCATCGCACTCTCGCACAGATCGAAGAAAGAGATGTCGCGGGAATCGGGCTCCGGCGAAGGAGCGGCCGTATGCTACGGCGCCGTCACGCCTCTGCCAACTCGGAACCCGCCATGACCGTCAGCCTCACCGACATCCGCCAAGCCCGAACCCGGGTCCGTCACCAGGTGATCGAGACGCCGCTCATCCACTCCCATTCCTTCTCCCGGATCTGCGGACGGGACGTGTGGCTGAAAGCCGAAGCCCTCCAACGGGCCGGATCGTTCAAGATCCGAGGGGCCGCCAACGTGATCTCCGGACTCTCCGGCCAGGCCGTGGTCGCCGCCTCCGCCGGGAACCACGCCCAAGGTGTGGCCTTGGCGGCGGCCAACGCCGGGGTCCCCTGCACCGTCTTCATGCCCGAGAACGCGGCGCTCCCCAAGATCGAGGCGACCCGCGACTACGGCGCCACCGTGTGCCTCGCCGGGTCCAACCTGGCGGAGGCGGTGGAGGCGGCCCTCGCCCACGCCGCCGAGACCGGAGACCGCTTCATCCACCCCTACGACGACCCCGGCATCGTCGCCGGGCAAGGCACCCTGGGCCTGGAGCTCGTCGAACAACTCCCCGACCTCGGCACCGTGATCGTCCCCACCGGAGGAGGGGGCCTCCTCTCCGGGGTGGCGGTGGCGGTGAAGGCGCTCCGTCCCGAAGCGAAGGTCGTCGGTGTGGAGATCGACGCCGCCCCCACCTACGTGGAGAGCCGCCGGGCGGGACGACCGGTCGCCGTCCCGCCCCGCCCCACGATGGCCGACGGGATCAACGTCACCACTCCGTCGTCTCTGGCGTTCGAGCTGATCGAACGTCACGTCGACGATCTCGTGGTGGTCACCGAAGCCCAGACGTCGTCGGCACTCACCCTCATCCTCGAACGGTCCAAGCTGATGGTGGAGCCGGCGGCGGCGGTGGGGATCGCCGCCCTCGTGGAAGGAGTCGTCGGTTCCGACATCCCCGAACCGGTGGTGGTGGTCCTCTCCGGAGGCAACATCGACCTGCTGTTGCTCGGCAAGGTGGTCCGTCACGGTCTGGAGTCGTCGGGACGCTACGCCGACCTCCGGGTGTGGGTGCCCGACCAGCCCGGCCAGCTCCTCCGGATCCTCCAGACCATCGCCGCCGAGGAGGCGAACGTCGTCCAGGTGGAACACCACCGGGAAGGGTTCGGGCTCCCCTTCGGCACGGTGGAGATCACGATCTCGATCGAGACCCGCGGGCCCGAGCACACCGCCCGGATCCGCCGCGCGCTCGAACGCTACGCCCCCGACCGCTGACCGGCCGTCTCCGGCCCTCGGTCGTAGCGGACCTCCCAGAGGATGAGCCCCTGCGGAGGAGCGATCGGTCGGGCGGCCGCCCGGTCTCGGCTGGCCAACACGTCGGCCACCGACCCCGGGTCGACCCTCCCGCGTCCGGCGTCGACACAGAACCCGACGATGGAGCGCACCATCTGGTGGCAGAAGGCGCGGGCTTCGACCTCGTACACCATCAGGTCGCCGTCGACCTCCCACCGGGACTGGAGGACCGTCCGCACCGTGGAACGGCCCGGAGCGGCCCGACAGAACGAGGCGAAGTCGTGTTCGCCGAGGAAGCCGACGGCCGCCCGCTCCATGGCGTCGACGTCGAGGGGCTCGGGCACGTGCCACGAGTAGTGCCGCCGCAGCGGGTCGTGCACCGGCGTCGCCAACACCTGATACCGGTAGACGCGTGAGCGGGCCGAGAAGCGGGCATCGAAGCCGTCGGGTGCTTCACCGACGGCGGTGACGGCGATCTCGGGCCGCAGCATCCGGTTGAGGGATCGACCCAGGCGTTCCACCTCGACCGGATCGTCCACCGTGAAGGAGACGACCTGACCTCGGGCATGCACACCGGCGTCGGTCCGTCCCGCGCCGACGGTGAGTACCGGAACCCGAAGGATCGTCTCCAGCGCAGCTTCGATCTCCCCTTGCACGGTCCGCACGTCGGGTTGGCGGGCGAACCCGTGGAACTCCGAGCCGTCGTAGGCGACATCCAGCCGGTAAGCGGGCACGGTTCGAGGCTACCCCGACCCGGTCAGGCGAGACCGCCGAGCACGAGGAACGGCAGCCGGAAGACGAGACCGACGAGGAAGAGGATGGCGTACCCGACGAGCACCGAGAGGGCGGCGTCGCGCAGCGACAGTGACAGAGCCACCGAGGTGGCGATCACCAGCGCCGCCAGATACCAGACGACCCCGGCGATGACGAGCACCGGAGCGGCGAACACGCCCAACAACAGCGGCAAGACCGCGAATCCGTGGAGTCGGATCACCGTCTGCATCTGGGCGGCTCCTCGGAACAGGCGGGTACCGGCGAACCAGACGGCGACGGCGAGGAACAGCCACGACGCCAGCCCCGAGATGATCGCGGCCAAGAGGCCCTCCACCAGCCGGAACGAGAGGCCGGTGAACACGAACGTCTGCACGAGATACACGACACCGTGGACACCACCCACCAGCATCACCGCGTCGGCGGTGGCGTCGGCGTCGAAGAAGGCGGCGTCGTAAGCGCGTCGGTCGAAGAGGGCGGCGCGAACAGCTCGCTGAATCATGGATGTACCTCGGAGGAGGGTCCGACGAGGCTACCACCGACCATCGCCCGGATCGGGCGGGCCACGGACTCGTCGATCCCCACCGCCCAGCGGACCGGAACCCACGCTGCCGCCACCGTCTCGGCGGTGGTGGCCAGCCGGTCGTCGGACGCTCGGAACGCCCACCGCACGTCGAAATGGAGGTGGGCGGGACGCGCCCGGCCGGGGGGGATCGGGTGGACGTCCACGTCGAGGAGCCCCAACGGCTCCAGCGCCGTCACCCCGGTCTCCTCGGCCACCTCCCGCCGAGCCGCCGCCTCCGTGTCCGGGTCGCCGGGTTCCACATGGCCCCCCGGCTGCATCCAGCGTCCCAGCGACCCGTGCCGCACCAACAGCACCGAACCACCGAAGACGACGAACCCGGACGCGGTGACGTGACCCGGCTCGGTCACGTCCGGATCGAAGGCGTCCTCATCCAACGCCTCGAGCAGGGCGAGCAGCTCCGCCACGGCCGGCGCCCCCGTGGGAACCCCCTCCCGGAGCCGGGCGGCGAGTGCCTCGGCCCGGCGGGTCATCGTCGGCGGAGACGGACCCGCCCGACGGAATGGTCGGCCCGTTTCTCGAGGATGAGGGTCGCCCGTTCCCGAGTGTGGAGGATGTTCTCGTACAGGTTCACCTCGTTGATCTCCTTCCAGATCCGGTGGGCCTCCGCCCGGGCCTCCTCGTCGCTCAACGACGCGTAGCGATGGAAGTAGGCCTCCGGGTCCCTGAAGGCGGTGTCCCGGAAGGTGAGGAACCGGTTCACGTACCATTCTTCGATGTCGGCGGTGTCGGCGTCGACGTAGATGGAGAAGTCGAAATAGTCCGACACGTAGGTCCCGCTGCCCCCACCCTGAAGCACGTTGAGACCTTCGAGGATGACGATGTCGGGTCGGCGGACCACCCGGACTTCGCCGGGAACCACGTCGTAGCGGATGTGCGAGTAGACGGGGGCGACGACCTCCTCCACGCCCGCCTTCACGTCGCTGACGAAGTCGAGGAGCCGGCGGCGGTCGAACGACTCGGGAAACCCTTTGCGATGCATGATCCCCCGCTCCTCCAGCACCGCGTTCGGGTAGAGAAACCCGTCGGTGGTGATGAGGTCCACCCGTGGATGGTCCGGCCAGCGGGACAGGAGCGCCTGCAGGATCCGGGCGATGGTGGATTTCCCCACGGCGACGCTCCCCGCCACCGCGATGACGTAGGGCACCGGATGGGTGGGCTTGCCGAGGAAGGTGTCGGTGACGCTGAAGAGCTGCTGAGAAGCCCGCACGTAGAGGTTGAGGAGCCGGGACAGGGGCAGATACATCTGCTCGACCTCGTCCACCGAGAGCTCCACGTTGATGCCCTTGATCCGTTCGACGTCCTCGGCGGTGAGGGTCATCGGCGTCGACGCCCGCAGCCGGGCCCACTCGTCCCGGGAGAACTCGATGTAGGGCGAGACGGCGGGGTCAGGGGTCACGGCGACCTCGGAGTCCAACCGGGCGAGCGCATGGCAGAGCCGTCATACCCAGAACCCGTCCATGCGGGCCAGGACCTGCAGCATCGTCTCGTCCGACCCGCCGCCGATCGAGCCGAGGCGCTGGTCACGGAGGAAACGGGCGGTCCAGGTCTCCTCGAGATATCCCGTCCCGCCGTGGAACTGGAGCACCCAGTCGGCGACCTCGCGGGTGAGCCGCCCGGCGGTGAGCTTGGCGATCGTCGCGAACCGCGTCGGGTCCTCACCCCGCATGTACGCCTCGGCGGCGGCGTAGTTGTAGTGCTTGAGCAGATCCACCTGGGCGACGAGCTCCGCCAGGCGGTAGGAGACGTATTCGTGGCCCAACAGCGGCCGGCCGAACACCACCCGCTGTCCCAGGTATTCGCGGGTCCGCTCCAGCGCCCGCTCGCATGCCCCCACCGCCCCGTACGCCGCCCACATCCGCTCCAGGACGAACTGGGCCATCTGCTGCTGGAACCCCCGCCCGATCTCCCCGATCGTGTTGGCGACCGGGACCCGGACGTCGGTGAAGGTCAACAGGCCGGTGTCCGACGCCCGCATCCCCAACTTGTCGAGCTTCTTCGACACCTCGAACCCGGGGACGTCGGTGGGGACGATGATCTGGCTCATCCCCCGGTAGCCGCCCTCGTCGGACGTCCGGGCGAGGAGGCAGATCCAGTCGGCCTGCAGGGAGTTGGTGATGAACGTCTTCGAACCGTTGATTACCCATTCGTCGCCGTCGCGGACCGCCCGGGTGCGGATGGCGGCCACGTCGGAGCCGGCGTCGGGCTCGGTGACCGCGATCGAACAGACCATCTCCCCCCGGAGGGTGGGGGCGAGGAAGCGGCGTTTCAGCTCGTCGGAGCCGAACCGATGCAGGGCGGGGGTCGCCATGTCGACCTGGACGCCGAGGGCCATCCCGATCGAGCCGTGGTCGGCCCGTCCGAACTCTTCGGCAAGGATCACCGTGAACAGGTGGTCGGCTCCTTGACCGCCGTACGCCGGATCGTATTCGAGCCCGAGGAAACCGAGCTGTGCCATCCGGGCGAACAGGTCGTGGAGGGGCATCATGCCGTCCGCCTCCCAGTCGTCGACGTGGGGGTTGATCTCCCGTTCGACGAACTCCCGCACGACCCGCCGGAAATGGTGGTGCTCTTCGGTGAACGGCATGTCTTCACTCTAGGTTCCGCTGCTCCGCGCCTCCGAATGGAGGCACACTTCTTCCCCCTCCCCGAGGGGGAAGTGGCCGCCGACGAAGTCGGCGGTCGAAGGGGGTGAAACGACGGCCTCCCACCACACCGAACCCCCAACCCCACCCATGACAAGCCGCCGGACCTGGCCCCTGGCTGCGTGGTGAGGTTCCGGTAGCAGTCCCCTGCACCGTAAGCTGTCGTCGATGAAACGTGTGTTGGACTGGCTGGTGACCGTCCCGGTCCTGGTCGGCTTCGGTGGCTCCCTCCTCTTCTTCGACCTCCTCGGCCGGGTCACCCGCCTGCTCGGGCGGCGGCCCTTCGAATGGACGATGGCCTGTCTGCAGCGCAGCCTCGTCGAAGTGTTCCGTCTCACCGGCACCCGCATCACCGTCGAGCGCCACCCCGAGGTTCGGCCCCGCACCGGGTACGCCCTCGTGGCCAACCATCAGAGCCTGTTCGACATCGCCCTCATCGGCGGCCTGCTGTTCACCAACTACCCCAAGTACGTGGCGAAAAAGGAGCTGAGCCGGGGCATCCCCAGCATCTCCCTCAACCTCCGCCACGGAGGCAACGCCGTCATCGACCGCCAGGATCGCCGTCAAGCGGTGACGGCGATCCGCGACGTGGCAGCCGACGCCCAGGCCCGGGGGGTGAGCATCGTCATCTTCCCGGAAGGCACCCGCTCCCGGAACGGCGAGCTACGACCGTTCAAACCGGCCGGTACCCGGGTGATGCTGGAGGCCGCCGACCGGCTCCCGGTGGTTCCGGTGGCGATCGACGGGTCGTGGCGGCTCCTCGCCGCCAACCTGTTCCCGGTGCCGTTCCGTACCCGGGTGAGGATCCGCTTCGGGAAGCCGATCGAACGTGTCCCCGGCGACGCCGCCGCGCTGACGGACGAGGCTCGGGCCTTCATCGAGGCCACCCTCGCCTCGTGGCGGAAGCCGGTGCCGGTCGGCTGACCCCGCCGTCGCCTCCCCCGGCCCGCCCGACGGACGGCAGGTGCGTCAGACCAGCTCGATGATCGCCATCTCGGCGCCGTCGCCGCGGCGGGGGCCGATCCGGACGATCCGGGTGTAGCCACCCGGACGGTCGGCGTATCGGGGGGCCACCTCGTCGAACAGCTTGGTGACCACCTCGGTGTCGGTGATCGTCTTCAACACCGTTCTCCGGGCATGGAGGTCGCCGCGGCGGGCCTTCGTGATCAGCTTCTCCGCCAGCGGCCTCACCGCCTTCGCTTTGGTGACGGTGGTCGTCACCTTCTCCTCCCAGATCAGCGACGCCGCCAGGTTGGCGAGGATCTTCTTCTCGTGCGACGGCGAGCCGCCGAGACGGGGCCCTTTCCGTGGCCGAGGCATCAGCCACCGCCTCCTTCGCCGGTGGCGAGGCTCAACCCGAGCTCGTCGAGTTTCGCCTGCACCTCCTCCAGGCTCTTCTGGCCGAAGTTGGTGATGTTGAGCAGATCGTCGGGGGTCCGCTGCACGAGCTCGCCCACCGTCTTGATTTGAGCCCGGCGGAGACAGTTGCGGGGACGCTCCGACAGGTCGAGCGCCTCGATCGGCAGCTCCAGATCCGGCGAGCCTGTCTCTGCGGGAGCGACCTCACCCAGCTCGAGGCCGACCCCTTCGGCGACGTCGGCGAACAGGCTCATGATCTCCCGGAGGGTCTTCCCGGCCGACGACAAGGCTTCGGCGGGCTCGATCGCACCGTTGGTCTCGACGTCGAGGACCAGCCGGTCGAAGTTGGTCATCTGTCCGACCTGGGTGTTCTCCACCCGGTAGGAGACCTTGCGCACCGGAGAGAAGATCGAATCGATCGGGATGACACCGATGGTGGAACCGACCTTGTTGGCCTCGGCGCTCCGGTAGCCGACACCGGGACCGACGGTGAGCTCGAGCTCCAGACGGCCCTCCTTGGAGAGGGTCGCCAGATGCAGGTCGGGGTTGACGATCTCGACCCCGGACGGCACCTTCAGGTCCCCCGCTTTCACCTCGCCCGGACCCTTCGCCGACAGGTAGAGCGTCTGGGTGTCGACGTCTTCCATGCGGACGACGATCTGTTTGATGTTGAGGATCAGGTCCACCACGTCTTCGACGACGCCGGGGATGGTGGAGAACTCGTGGCTCACCCCTTCGATCTGCAGCGACGTGACGGCGGCCCCGGGGATCCGGGACAGCAACGTACGGCGCAGCGTGTTGCCGAGGGTGTAGCCGAAACCCGGCTCCAACGGCTCGACGATGAATCTCGAGCGGTGCTCGGCGACCGACTCTTCTTGGATCTGGGGACGCTGGACGATCAGCACGGTGTGATACCCCTCGTGGACTTGGACGGTTACTTCGAGTAGAGCTCGACGATGAGCTGTTCGTTGATGGCGGTATCGATCTGATCCCGGCGCGGGTAGTCCCGGATCGTCACGGTTCGTTGGTCGTGGTTCACCTCGAGCCAGTCCGGGATCGGACGACCCAGGGTGTCCACGGCATGCTGGACGATGATGAGGTCACGGGAGCGCTGCTTCATGCTCACGACGTCCCCGGGGCGCACCTGGTAGGAGGGGATGTCGACTTTGCGCCCGTTGACGAGGAAATGGCCGTGGTTGACGAGCTGGCGCGCCTGGGGCCTGGTCTGGGCGAAACCCGCCCGCCACACGACGTTGTCGAGCCTCATCTCCAAGAGCCTCAGCAGGTTCTCGCCGGTGATCCCCGGCCGCCGGGCGGCCTCCCGGTAGTAGCGGCGGAACTGCTTCTCGAGGATGCCGTACATGGCCCGCAGCTTCTGCTTCTCCCGCAGACGGACCAGATAGTCGCTCTCCCGGATCCGTCCCCGACCGTGCTCACCCGGCGGGTAGGGACGACGGTCGACGGGGCATTTGGCGGACTGGCAGAGCGGCTGGCGGGCCCGACGGCAGGCCTTGTGGCGGGGGGAGGTGACACGAGCCATCGTTCAACCCCTCCGGCGTTTCTTCGGTCGGCACCCGTTGTGGGGAATCGGGGTGACGTCTTTGATCCCGGTGATCTCCATCCCCATGTTCTGGAGGGTCCGTACGGCGGTGTCACGCCCCGACCCGGTGCCGCTGACGATCACGTCGAGCTTGCGGACCCCGTGCTCCCCCGCCCGACGGGCGGCCTCCTCGGCCGCGACCTGGGCGGCGTAGGGGGTGGACTTCCGGGAACCTTTGAACCCCACCGACCCGCCGGACGTCCACACGATGGTGTTGCCCTGGAGGTCGGTGATGTTGATGATCGTGTTGTTGAAGCTGGCCTTGATGTGCGCCTGGCCGTGGGAGATGTTCTTGCGCTCCCGCCGACGCACCCGTTTGGTCGGTTGCTGCCTCGCCACCCTCGCTCCCTACTTACTTCTTGATCTTCTTCTTGCCGGCGATCGCCACCCTGCGGCCCTTCCGGGTTCGAGCATTGGTGTGGGTACGTTGACCCCGAACCGGGAGCCCGCGCCGGTGACGAATCCCCTGATAGCAGCCGATCTCGATCTTGCGTTTGATGTTCTGTTGGATCTCTCGCCTCAGGTCGCCTTCGACCCGGTAGTTCTGTTCGATGTGGCGACGAATCCGTGCCGCCTCGTCCTCGGTGAGGTCCCGAACCTTCGTTCCCCGGTCGATGTTCAGATCGTCGCAGATCTGGCGGGCGCGGCTGCGGCCGATCCCGAAAATGTAGGTGAGGGCGATCTCCAGCCGCTTGTCCCTGGGAAGGTCGACTCCTGCGATACGAGCCATCTCTGGATCACCCCTGCCGCTGCTTGTGACGCGGATTCGAACAGATCACCCAGACGCGGCCGCGCCGCCGGATGATCCGGCACTTCTCACACATCTTCTTCGTCGAAGGACGTACCTTCATCTCAGCTCTTCTCCCGTCGGGCCCTCCACCGGCGGGTGGGGACGCGCTTCGAACCATCGTGCAGCCACCCGGACGGTCGGGAGGTTGCGGGGCGGGACTTCGAACCTGCAGCCGAACTGGAGACGGCCACGAGGCGGGCCCAAAGACCAAGCGGGCATCCTAGCTGCTCGCCGCCGTTTCCGACAAATCCACCGGTACGGTCGCACCGTCTCCCAACGTCGTCACCACCACCCCGTCGGGGGTGATGGCGACCGTATGTTCGAAATGCGCCGAGAGCGACCCGTCGGCGGTCCGCACGGTCCATCCGTCGTCGTCCACCTTCGTCTCCCACGTCCCCAGATTGAACATCGGTTCGATGGCGACCGCCATCCCCGTCCGCAGACGCATCCCGGTGCCCGGCTTGCCGTAGTTGGGGATCTGGGGCTCTTCGTGCATCTGACGGCCGATGCCGTGACCCACGTACTCGCGTACCACACCCAGCCCGAACCGCTCCCCCACGGCCTCGACCGCCGCGCCGATGTCGCCGACCCGGGCACCGTCCCGCACCTGGGAGATCCCGGCCCACATCGCCTCCTCCGTGGCGTCGATGAGGCGGGTCACCTCGTCGGGGACCTCGCCGACGGCGACGGTGAAGGCGGCGTCTCCGTGATAGCCATCGAAGATGGCTCCGGCGTCGATGGAGATGATGTCCCCTTCCCGAAGCCGGTAGTCGTCGGGGATCCCGTGGACGATGACGTCGTTGGGGGAGGTGCAGATGTTGGCCGGATAGCCGTGGTAGCCGAGGAAGGACGGAACGCATCCGTGGCTGCGGATCACCCGGGCGGCGATCTCATCGAGTCGGCGCATCGACACCCCGGGACGGATCGCCGCCCGCACCTCGGCGTGGACCGCGGCGACGCACCGTCCCGCCACGGACATCTTCTCGAACTCCTTCGGTGTCTTGATGGTGATCATCGGTCGGCGAGTCCCCTCACTCGGCACCAGGACGGGAATCGACGGCGGCCAACACCCGCTCGGTGATCTCGTCCACATCACCAACGCCGTCGACATGGACGACGATTCCCCGCCGAGAGTAGAGGTCGACGAGGGGCTCGGTCTGCTCCCGGTAGACGGCGAGGCGGGTCCGCACCGTCTCCTCGGTGTCGTCGGCGCGGCCCCGGGCGAGGAGGCGCCGCACCAGTTCGTCCTCCGGCACGTCCAAGACGACCACCCGGTCGAGCCCGTCTGGGCCGAGGAGGTCGTCGAGGGCCTCCACCTGGCCGAGGGTGCGGGGGAAACCGTCGAGGATGAACCCGGCGGCGGCATCCGGTTCGGCGATCCGTTCCGCCAGCATCGCCACGGTCACCTCGTCGGGCACGTAGTCCCCCGCCTTCATGATCGCCTCCACCCGCTTCCCCAGCTCGGTGCCGGCCGCGACCTGGGCCCGGAACATGTCGCCGGTGGAGACGTGGGCGATGCCCAGCCGTTCGGCGACCCGCTGCGCCTGGGTGCCCTTGCCCGCCCCCGGAGGGCCGATGAAGAGCAACCTCACGCCGGGAACCTCCACGGCGTCACGTGAGGAACCCCTCGTAGTTGCGCATCGTGAGCTGCGATTCGATCTGTTTCATCGTCTCCAGGGCGACGCCGACGACGATGAGGATCGACACACCCGAGAAGCTGATGGCGATGTTCCAGATCAGCCCAGCGATCGCCGGAAGGACCGAGATCACCGCCAGGAAGAGCGACCCGGGCAGCGTGATCCGGTTGAGGATGTGCGCCAGATAACGGGCCGTCTGGGGGCCGGGACGTACACCGGGCACGAACCCACCTTGACGCTGGATCATCTCGGCCTGGCGCTGCGGGTCGAACTGGATCGCCGTGTAGAAGTAGGTGAAGAAGATGATGAGGAAGAACAGGATGATGATGTACCAACCGCTCGCGGACCCGCCGGCGCCCAGGTTCCGGTCCACCCAGTTGAACACGGCCCGCACCCAGGCGGCGTTGCTGGGGATCGACGTCACCACCAGCGGCGGGAACAGCAGCACCGACGTGGCGAAGATCACCGGGATCACGCCGGCGGTGTTCACCTTCAAGGGGATGTAGGTGGACTGCCCGCCCATCACCCGCCGGCCCCGCACCCGCTTGGCGAACTGGATGGGGATCCGGCGCTGGCCCTGATCGACGTAGATGATGGCGGCGATCATCGCCAAGAACACCAGGATGATCACGACGAAACGGATCACGAACCCGGCGGCGACGGTCTGGCCCCAGATCTGGCCGAAGATGAAGGGGAACTGGGAGAGGATGGAGATGAAGATGATCAGCGACATCCCGTTGCCCACCCCCCGCTGGGTGATGAGCTCACCCAGCCACATCACGAAGGCCGTGCCTGCCGTCATCGTGATGACGATGAGCGACACCCGGCCGGGCGTGTAGTTGGGGACGAGGTCGATGCCGTTGGTGAAACGGCCGACGTGGAACAGGAAGGTGAAGGCGGTCGACTGGAGCAGCGCCAGCATCACCGTCACGTAGCGGGTCCACTGGGTGATGATCCGCTGACCGGCCTCCCCTTCGTCCTGGAGCGCCTGGAGCTTGGGGATCACCACCGTGAGGAGCTGCATGATGATCGAGGCGGTGATGTAGGGGAGGATCCCGAGGGAGAACACCGAGAACTGCTCCAACGCCCCGCCGGAAAACAGGTTCAAGAGACCGTAGACCCCGCCCGCCTGCTGCTGCTGCTGGAACAGCCGCACCGCGTCGAGGTCGATCCCCGGGACGGGGATCGTCGCCCCCAGCCGGTACACCCCGAACATGGCGAGGGTGAACAGGATCTTCCGACGAAGATCCGGGATGGTGAACATGTGGCGGTAGATGCTCAGCATGGATGTGACCTGTCCGTGACGGTGGGGACGTCGACCAGCCGCCAGGCTACCGCCCGCCGGGGCCTAGGGGCCTCGACCGCCCTCATCCCTCGATGACCTCGACCGTTCCGCCTGCCGCCTCGATCTTGGCCCGGGCGGCGGCGCTGAAGGCGTGGGCCCGCACCGTGAGGGCCCGGTCGATCTCGCCTTCGGCGAGGACCTTGATCCGACCCCGCTGCTTGACGAGTCCGTGGCGGCGCAGCTCGTCGGGACCGACCGTCGCGCCGTCGTCGAAGACCGAGAGGGCGGCGACGTTCACCACGACGTAGGGCACACGGTTCGGGTTCCGGAACCCCTTCAGCTTGGGGAGGCGACGAGCCAGGGGGATCTGGCCGCCTTCGAACCCGGGGCGGAGCTTGTTCCGGGCCTTGAGGCCCTTCGTCCCCCGCCCGGCCGTCTTCCCGCGCCGTCCCCCTTCGCCGCGGCCGACCCGCACCTTCCGCTTCTTCGACCCGGGCGCCGGGCGCAGATGGTGCAGCTTCAGTTGTTCACGCTTCGTCTCGCTCATGGTGTCTCTCCGAGCTGTCCGGCCCCGGTCTCAGTCCTCTTCCACCTCCACCAGGTGGCGAACCCGGTGGATCATCCCCCGCACGACGGGGCTGTCCCGATGCTCCACCGTCTGGTGGAGTTTGCGCAGCCCCAGGCTCCGCACCGTGGCGCGGGTCTTCGGTTTCTCACCGATCACACTGCGGCGGAGGGTCACTCGCAACATCTTCTCGGCCATCTCCGAACCTCACTTCTCCCCGGCGGCACGCAACGACTCGGTGCCCCGGTAGGCAGCGAGCAGGCCCGGTGGCACGAAGTCCTCGGGACGCTTGCCCCGCAGCCGTGCCACCTCGTCGGGGCGCCGCTGGGCTCTGAGCGCGTTCATCGTCGCCCGGGCCACGTTGAGGTGGGTGGGGGACCCGAGGGACTTCGCCAGGGCGTCTTTGATGCCTGCCGCTTCGAGGATCTGACGCACCGCACCTCCGGCGATCACCCCGGTACCGGGCGCCGCCGGTTTGATCAGGACCCGGGACGCGTCGTGGGACCCTTCGACCTGATGGATGATGGTCGACCCGGCCATCGGGACGGTGATCATCGACCGACGGGCGATCTCCATCCCCTTCTGGATCGCCGCCGGGACCTCTTTGGCCTTGCCGTATCCGATGCCGACCCGGCCGTTGCCGTCCCCGACGACGACCAGCGCCGTGAAGGAGAACCGGCGGCCGCCCTTGACGACCTTCGCCACCCGGTTGATCTGGATGACCCGCTCGTCGTACTGCTGTGGCTCTGCCATTGCCATGCTCCTCAGAACTCCAGGCCCGACTCACGGGCGGCGTCGGCCAGGGCCTTGATCCGGCCGTGGTATTTGAACCCTCCCCGGTCGAACACCACCGTGGACACCCCCGCCGCCTTGGCGCGTTCGGCGAGGAGCCGCCCGACGTCGGCGGCGACTTCGACGGTGAGCCGACGGTCCCTCAGCTCCCGCTCCTGGGAGGAGGCGGCGGCGATGGTGTGGCCCTTGGTGTCGTCGATCAACTGGGCGTAGATGTACCTGTTGGAGCGGAACACGGCCAACCGGGGGCGGTCGGCGGTGCCCCGGACCTTCTTGCGTACCCGGACATGTCGCCGAGCCCGAGCCGTGGCGCGGGTCCCCTTCATCGCTTACCTGCCTTTCCGGCCTTGCGCCGCACGTACTCGTCGACGTAGCGGATGCCCTTGCCCTTGTAGGGCTCGGGGGAGCGCAGCTTGCGGATCTCGGCGGCGACCTGGCCGACCTTCTCCTTGTCGATGCCGCTCACGATCACCTTGGTGGGTTCGGGCACCTCGAAATCCACCCCTTCGGGGGCGGTGTAGGAGACGGGATGACTGAACCCGAGCTGCAGCTCCAAGGACTTGCCTTTGAGGGCGGCCCGGTATCCCACCCCGATGATCTGCAGCTCCTTCCGGTAGCCCTGGGACACCCCGGCGACCATGTTGGCCAACAGCGCCCGGGACAGCCCGTGCAGCGCCTTCGACTCCCGGCTGTCGTCGGGACGTCTCACCGTGGCGACGCCGTCGGTCACCTCGATGGTCACCCGCTCGTGGAAGGTTCGCTCGAGGGTCCCCTTCGGCCCCTTCACCGTGACCCGGGTGCCGTCCACCGTGACCTCGACACCGTCGGGGATGGGGATGGGAGCGTTGCCGACGCGCGACATCACCACACCTCACAGATGATCTCGCCGCCGAGGCGCCGGCGACGGGCCTCTCGGTCGGGCATGAGGCCCTGGGACGTGGACACCACGGCCATCCCGATACCGCCCTGGATGCGCGGCAGCTCCGACGCGCCCCGGTAGATCCGGTGCCCCGGCTTGGAGACCCGTTTGATCCCCTGGATGGCGGGGGTGCGCTGATCCCCGTAGCGGAGCTTGATGGTGAGGGTGCGGCCCGCCTTGGCGGGTTCGACCTCGAACCCGTCGATGAACCCTTCGGCCGCCAGGATCTTGGCGATCCGCTCCTTCATCTGGGACGAAGGCATGCTCACCGTCTCTTTGCCGGCGCGCGTCGCGTTGCGGATCCGCGTGAGCATGTCGGCGATCGGATCGGTCAACATCACCAAGAAGCCTTTCGCACTCCGGGGAGCTCACCTCGCGACGCCAGCTCCCGCACACAGATCCGGCACATCCCGAACGCGCGCAGGTAGGCCCGGGGGCGTCCACACCGCTTGCAGCGGTTGTAGGCGCGCACCTTGAACTTGGGAGTTCGTTGCTGTTTGACGATCAATGCTTTCCGTGCCATGCCTGCTCCTTCACACCTTTGCCTCTTGGCGCCGGAACGGGAACCCGAAGGCTTCGAGCAGGGCCTTGGCGTGCTCGTCGTTGTCGGCGCTGGTCCCGATCGTGATGTCCATGCCTCGGATCGCCGTCACCCGGTCGTAGTCGATCTCGGGGAAGATGAGCTGTTCGGTGAAGCCGAAGCTGTAATTGCCGTGCCCATCGAAGGACCGGGGGTTGAGGCCCCGGAAGTCCCGCACCCGGGGGATGGCGATCGCCATGAGGCGGTCGAAGAACTCCCACATCCGGTCTCCCCGCAGGGTGACGGACACGCCCACCGGCATGCCCTGGCGGATCTTGAACCCCGCGATCGACTTCCGGGCCCGGTTCAGGCGGGGACGCTGCCCGGTGATGAGGGCGAGCTCCTCGGTGGCGGACTCGATCTGTTTGCGGTCGGCGACGGCTTCGCCCACCCCCATGTTGACGGTGATCTTGGTGAGACGGGGAACCTCCATGGGGTTCTCCAGCCCCAGCTCCCGCTGGAGGCGGGGGTGGATCTCGTTCCAGTACTTCTCTTTGAGCCGGGGCGTCACAGGTCACCTCCGCACTTCCGACAGATGCGGTGCTTGCCGGTCTCGTCGATCCGGTAGCCGATCCGGGTCGGTCCGCATTCGTCGCACACGATCATCACGTTGGAGACGTGGATCGGCATGTCCTTGTCGATGATGCCGCCCTGCATCGTCTGGCCGCGGGGCTTCTGATGCTTCTTGGCGGTGTTGACGCCTTCGACGATGACCTTGTCCTTCTTGGGGAAGACCCGCGCGATACGCGACTCCTTCCCGGCGTCCTTGCCGGCGATGACGATCACCCGGTCGCCTTCACGCAACTTCATCGGAGGACCTCCTCCAACTCCGAACTGACAGCAGAAAACGGCAAATACTGCCCATTCGTGCTGTCAAAAGCGGGACGGGTCATCAGAGCACCTCCGGGGCGAGGGAGACGATCCGCATGAAACGCTTGTCACGCAGCTCCCGGGCGACCGGCCCGAAGATGCGGGTCCCCCGCGGCTGGCGGTTGTTGTCGATGATCACACAGGCGTTGTCGTCGAACCGGATGTAGGTGCCGTCGGGACGCCGCTTCTCCTTCCGGGTCCGCACCACCACCGCCCGGACGATCTCGCCCTTCTTCACCGAGCCACCCGGCTGGGCCTCCTTCACGGTGCCGATGAACTCGTCGCCCACCCGGGCGTACCGGCGGGTCGAGCCGCCGAGCACTCGGATGCAGAGCACCTCCCGGGCGCCGGTGTTGTCGGCCACCTTGACCCTGGATTCCTGCTGGATCATCGGGCACGCTCCACGATCTCGGCGACCCGCCACCGCTTCGTCTTCGACAGCGGCCGCGTCTCCACGATCCGTACCGTGTCGCCCACCTTGGCCTCGTTGTGCTCGTCGTGGGCGTGGAAACGGGTGCTGCGTCGAACGATCTTGTCGTAGCGCGGGTGCTTGTAAGAGGTCGGCACCTCCACGGTCACCGTCTTGTCACGCGCGTCCGACACGACGACGCCCACCCGCACCTTGCGAGTTCCACGCTCGGTCATCACGCACTCTCCCCGGTGGCGGCCTGCGCACGCCACGCCTCGATCTCTCGACGCCGCATCTCGGTGAGGATGCGGGCGATGTCCTTCTTCACCGCTTTGATCCGAGCGGTGTTGTCGAGCTGGTTGGTGGCGAGCTGGAAGCGGAGGTTGAAGAGCTCCTCCTTCGCCTCGGCCAACGCCTCGACCAGCTCCTCCATGGTCATGTCGCGGAGGTCGTCGGCCTTCATGCTTCCTCCCTCGTCACGAAACGGGTCTTGATCGGCAGCTTGTGTCCGGCACGGCGCATCGCCTCACGGGCCAGCTCCTCGGAGACGCCGGCCAGCTCGAACATGACCCGACCGGGCTTCACCACGGCCACCCAGTACTCCGGGTTCCCTTTGCCGGAACCCATCCGGGTCTCGGCCGGCTTCTGGGTCACCGGCTTGTCGGGGAAGATCGTGATCCACACCTTCCCACCGCGCTTGACGGCGCGGGTGATCGCCACCCGGGCGGCCTCGATCTGACGGGCGGTGATCCACGCCGGTTCGAGGGCCTGCAGCCCGTACTCGCCGAAGGTCACCTTCGTTCCACCCTTGGCGACGCCGCTCCTGCGGCCGCGATGCACCTTGCGGTGCTTCACACGCTTCGGCATCAACATGACCGCTTACTCCTCTTCCTGTTCCTCTGTGGTCCCGTCGTCGGACTCGGCCGCGTCTCCGGTGCCGGCCTCGGGAGCGGTCTCCTCGGAGGCGACCGGAGCCGACTCCTCCGCGGCGTCACCCGACGGGGTCTCGGTCGGTGTCTCCACGGTCTCGGCCGGAGCCTCGACCTCGGCCTCTGCCGTCACTTCGGTGTCTTCGAGCGCGCTGCGCTCTTCCCGGTATTCGGCTTCGGCCAGTTCGGCGTCGAGCACACGCTTGCCGCCGCCGGCCTCGATGAGGCGCTTGCCCTCTCGCTTGCCGCCGCCGGCCTCGATGAGACGTTTGCCGCCGCCGGCCTCGATGAGGCGGGGCATCCTACCACCCTCCACGGCCTGTTCCGCCCGGGCCTTCGCCGGCGCCGCCCGCACGCCACGACGGGCCGGGCCGCCGGTGGCGAGGGCCGCCTCGGCGGCGATCTTCTCCTTCGACGGGGCGCCGGAGGGGAGGACGTCGCCCTTGTAGACCCAGACCTTCACGCCGATGGCGCCGACGGTGGTGCGGGCGGTGGCGGTGCCGTAGTCGATGTCGGCCCGAAGGGTGTGCAGGGGAACCCGGCCCTCGCGGTACCACTCCCGCCGACCCATCTCGGCACCACCGAGACGGCCTTTGCATTCGACCCGAACCCCCTGGGCGTTCGCCTTCATCGCGGTGGCCACGGCCCGCTTCATCGCCCGGCGGAACGCCACCCGGTTCTCGAGCTGGTCGGCGATCCCCTGGGCGAGGAGCTGGGCGTCCAGCTCGGGGTCCTTCACCTCGATGATGTTGAGCTTCACCGGCTTGGAGGCGATCTCCTCCAGGCCCGAACGGAGACGCTCCGCCTCCACGCCTTTGCGGCCGATCACCACGCCGGGACGGGCCGTGTGGATCTCCACCACGACCCGGTCTCGGGTGCGTTCGATCTCGACGCGCGACACCGCACCCCGGGTGAGCTCCTTGCGAAGGTACTCACGGATCCGGTTGTCTTCGTTGACGAGCTCGACGTAGTCCTTGTCCGAATACCACTTCGATTTCCAGTCGGTGACGATGCCCAACCGGAACGAATAGGGGTGTGTCTTCTGCCCCATCAGTCCTCCTCCTCGCTCCGGTCGGCCACGACGATGGTGATGTGGCTCGTCCGCTTGCGGATCCGGGTTGCTCGCCCTCGGGCCCGGGGACGGTACCGCTTGAGGGTGGGACCCTCGTCGGCGTACGCCTCGGCCACCACCAGCTCGTCGGCGTCGAGGGCGAAGTTGTGTTCGGCGTTCGCCACCGCCGAACGCAGCACCTTGGCGACCGGTTCGGCGGCCCGGCGCTGGGTGAACGAGAGGATCTGCTCGGCTTCGGACACGGGGAGCCCCCGGACGAGGTCGAGGACCCGCCGCACCTTGTAGGGCGACTGCCGGATGTACTTGGCCTGGGCTCGTACCTTCATCGCCGCCTCGCCGCCTTCTCCCGCTTCGACCCGGCGTGGCCCCGGAAGGTCCGGGTGGGCGCGAACTCGCCCAGCTTGTGACCCACCATCGATTCGGTGATGTACACGGGCACGTGCTTGCGGCCGTCGTGGACGGCGATGGTGTGCCCGACCATCTCGGGGATGATGGTGGAGCGGCGGCTCCACGTCCGGATCACTCGTTTCTCACCCTTCTCGTTGAGCACCTCGATCTTCTCGAGGAGGTGGTCGTCGACGAAGGGCCCTTTCTTCAGACTGCGCCCCATCGTTACCTCCGACCCTTCGCGTTCCGACGGCGGACGATCATCTTGTCGCTCGCCTTCTTCTTCTTCCGGGTGCGACCTTCGGGCTTGCCCCAGGGGCTCACCGGGGGACGCCCACCCGACGATTTGCCTTCACCACCACCGAGGGGATGGTCCACCGGGTTCATCGCCACCCCACGGGTCTGGGGGCGGACCCCCTTCCAGCGGTTCCGTCCTGCCTTGCCGAGCTTGACGAGCTCGGCGTCGGTGTTCCCGACCTGGCCCAGGGTCGCACGACAGTCGAGGGACACCATGCGCATCTCCCCCGACGGGAGGCGCAGCAGCGCCATGTCCGACTCCTTCGACATGAGCTGCACCGACGTCCCCGCCGACCGGGCCAGCTTGGCACCGCCTCCGGGCCGCAGCTCGATGGCGTGCACGGTCGAACCGGCCGGGATGTTCCGGAGCGGAAGGGCGTTGCCCGGACGGATCTCCGCCTTCGGCCCCGACTCCAACACGTCTCCGACCTTCACCCCGACGGGGGCGAGGATGTACCGCTTCTCACCGTCGACGTAGTGCAACAGCGCGATCCTGGCGTTCCGGTTCGGGTCGTATTCGATGGCGGCGACCTTGGCGGGGACGCCGTCCTTGTTCCGGCGGAAGTCGATGATGCGGTACTTCCGCTTGTGTCCACCGCCCCGGTGACGCGACGTGATCCGCCCGTAGGCGTTGCGGCCTCCGGTGGAGCTCTTCTTGGCGATGAGGGACTTCTCCGGCTCCTTCTTGGTGATCTCGGCGAAGTCCGAGACCGTCTGGAACCGGCGACCCGGCGACGTTGGTTTTCTCTTCTTGATGGCCATTGCTCAGACTCCGAACAGGTCGATGGTGTCGCCGTCGGCCAGCTTGACGAGGGCACGCTTGGTGTCGGCGCGTTTGCCCATCACCCAGCCGGTCCGCTTCCTCTTGCCTTTGCGGTTCATGGTGTTGACCGAGAGGACCTTCACGTCGAAGATCTCGGCGATCGCCTCTTTGATCTCCGTCTTGTTGGCCCGCCGGTCGACGACGAAGGTGTAGGTGTTGTGCCGCTCGATGAGGTCGTAGGACTTCTCGGAGACGACGGGCTCGATGATGATGTCGCGGGGATCCTTCATCCGGCCTCACCTCCCTCCTCTTTGACGAAGTCCTGCTCGCTCACCTCGTACGTTCCCGACCCGGCCGCCACTCCCAGGGTCTCGGTGGTGAACACCACGTCGTCGGACCAGAGGACGTCGTAGGCGGTGAGGTGGCCGGGTTCGGTGATCCGGACCTGGGGGAGGTTCCGGAACGAGAGTTCGGCGGCGACGTCGCCTCGACCGAGGACCACCAGCACCTTGCCTCCCAGCCCCATGGCTTCGAGGAGGGCGACGGCCTGTTTCGTCTTGGGACGCTCCCAGGCGAGGTTCTCCACCACCTTCACCGCCTGCTCCGAAGCGCGGGCCGACAGCGCCGAGCGGAGGGCGAGACGCTTCATCTTCTTGGGGGTCCGCTGGCTGTAGTCCCGAGGCTTGGGACCGTGGGCGACTCCTCCGCCCACCCACTGGGGGGCCCGGATCGACCCGTGCCGGGCCCGGCCGAGACCTTTTTGGCGCCACGGCTTCCGCCCACCGCCCCGGACCTCGCCCCGGGTCTTCGTCGAGGCCGTGCCCGACCGGGCGGCGGCGAGCTGGGCGGTGATCACCTGGTGGAGCACCGCCAGGTTCGGTTCGATCCCGAAGACCTCGGGGTCGAGGACGACTTCGCCTTTGGGGGAGCCGTCGAGGGCGTAGAGGGGCGCTTTCACCTCAGCCACGATCGGTCTCCTTCCTGCCCTTGACGGCCTCACGGATGAGGACCACCGAGCCTTTGGGCCCCGGCACCGCGCCGCCGAGCAGCAGCAGCCCACGCTCGGCGTCGACGCCGACCACTTCGAGGTTGAGGACGGTGACCCGCTCGCCACCCATCCGGCCCGCCATCCGGGTTCCTTTGAACACCCGGGCCGGGGTGGCGCAGGCGCCGATGGCCCCGGGAGCCCGATGTTTCTTGTGGTTCCCGTGGCTGGCGCCTTGGCCGGCGAAGTTGTGGCGCTTCATGACACCGGCGAAACCTTTGCCCTTCGAGATGCCGGTGACGTCGGCCAGGGTCCCTTCGGCGAACACCTCGTCGATGGTGATCGCCTGTCCGACCTGGTAGGCGTCGGGGTCGTCGACCTTCACTTCGACCAGATGCCGCGCCGGGGCGACCCCCGCCTTGGCGAAGTGACCGGCGGCGGGCTTGTTCACCCGGGTGGGTTTCACCTCCCCGAAGGACAGCTGCACCGCGGCGTAGCCGTCCTTCTCGGGACGTTTGACCTGGACGACGTGGCACGGCCCGGCCTTGATGACGGTCACCGGGATGGCCCGGGCTTCGTCATCGAAGATCTGGGTCATGCCCAGCTTCTCACCGAGGATTGCGTTCACAGCTTGATCTCGACTTCCACTCCTGCCGGCAGATCGAGCCGCATCAGCGAGTCCACCGTCTTCGGGGTGGGCTCGAGGATGTCGATCAGCCGTTTGTGGATCCGCAGCTCGAAGTGTTCGCGCGAGTCCTTGTCGACGTGGGGACCCCTGATCACGCAGTACCGGTGGATCTCCGTCGGCAGCGGCACCGGTCCGCGGATCTTGGCCTGGGTCCGCAGGACGGTCTCGGCGATCTTGCGCGACGACTCGTCCACGACCTGATGGTCGTAGGCCTTGAGCCTGATGCGGATCTTCTGTCCTTCTTCTGCCATGTGTGCTCGTTTCGTTGGGGTGGGGTTGGTGGCTATTTGAGGATCTTGGTGACCCGGCCTGCACCGACGGTGCGGCCACCCTCACGGATCGCGAACCGCAACCCCTCGTCCATCGCGATCGGCGCGATCAACTGCACCGTCATCTCCGTGTTGTCCCCCGGCATCACCATCTGGGTACCCTCCGGCA
>Ga0256830_1000265_pt1 | contig 46138 bp, 42 predicted proteins | sample 128326metaG_FD_190537 | JGI IMG/M metagenome (GOLD analysis project Ga0256830, IMG submission 190537) | Hydrothermal vent microbial communities from Lau Basin, Pacific Ocean - 128-326 | ecosystem: Environmental > Aquatic > Marine > Hydrothermal vents | place: Pacific Ocean: Lau Basin | collected...
GGTCCGCACCCCTCCACCTTCGACCGGTCCCATGCGCCCGCCTGCCCGTCAACCGTTCCTTTACTTTTCCGTGCCATGCTCCGGGACGGTGGAGAAGGCGCCGCGGCGGCATCTCACGGGCGCGGATTCCCACGCGAGCAGGATAGCGGCGGCGAGTAAACAAGGGATGAGGATCCGGACTGGCGCCGGGGTCAGGCGGGGTCTTATGGTTCTCCGTGGTAGCGGCCGGCCTGCAGCCCCTCGAGCTTTTCGAGGATCAGGGCGAGCAGCTCCATGTCCGGCTCGTGGCCTAAGGATTGGAGCAGGGATCGGTCGAATTCGATCCTCGGGTGCCCTCTCGCGCTTCTCGGCCGGCGAGACCGCCGACCACTTCGACGAAGCGGCAGCCTCGGTTGCGATGGTCGAGGTGAACGGTGCTGGCGCCGATTGCTTCTCGTACGACGGACTCGAGGATCACCGACTGTGGCCCTTCGTACCCGATCCTCGAAGACCAGCTCCCGATCGGGCGGGGTACGACGCGGGCGGGGCGGCTATCCCCGCTGCGGGCTGGCGGCGGCGCGCAAACGCGGCCAGGCGGCCTCGAAGGCGACCGCACCGCAGATGATCACGATCGCGATCCAGTCGATCATGGTCACCGGCTGGCCGAGGATGAAGAGGGCCAGCAATGCTGCGATCACCGGCTTGAGGAAGAACAGATAGCCGGCGCGGGCGATGTCGGGGGCGGCGGCCAGCCCGCCCAGCCACAGCCACTGGGTGATGGTGGTGTTGTAGAGACCGATGGTGACCAGCGCCAGCGCCTCGCCGCCGCTGCGATCGAAGAGGGTCGTGAAATCGACCCACCGTCCGAACAGGAGGCCCACGCCCAGCCACAGGGCGACGGCGGCGATGGAGATGGAGAGGGTGGTCATCCGGAGCGCCCCGTAGCGGGCGAAATAGGGGCGCACGAGGATCATGAAGGCGCCGCCGAAGAAGGCGGTCCCCAGCGCCATCAGCATGCCGATCAGATCGTCGCCGGTGCCGGCGAGCTGCTCCAGGGCGCCGTCGGTCAGGAGCGCGGCGATGGCCAGCACGGCGGCGATCCCCGTCACCCATTTGACCGGGGTCACCTTCTCGCCGGTGCGCCACTGGTTCACGATGGCGAGGAAGATGGGCATGGTGGTGACGGTGATCGCCACCTGCGGCACGGTGGCGAAATCGAGCGACCAGTGGAAAAAGAGGTAGGCGACGCCGAACCCGAGCACCGAGATGCCGACGATCGGCCAGAAATGCCGGCGCAGCGGGGTAATGAGATCGCGCGTCGCCGGCATGGCGAGGCAGAGGACGATCAGCCCGGCGGCTCCGATGGCGAAGCGCCAGACCGAGACCTCCGGTCCGGAGACCCCGGTCAGCACCGAGACGAACTCGCTCGAGGCGTGGCCGATGACGCCCACGAAGACGGCGAGATAGGCCGCCCAGGCGTGCCGGTACCAGAGCCCCTCGCCGCTCACGGCACGGGCTCCCCGATGCGCCCCGCGAGGGCGAGGCAGGCCTCGACCACCGCCTCGGGATCCTCGGCCGGAATGAGATGGCCGGCATCGGCGAGATCGACCCGGAGCGCGTTGGGCAGGCGTGCCGCGAGGCGACGCACCACCTCCTCGTCGTAGAACACCCGGTCCTGGCGGCCGGTCATGACGATCACCGGCAGATCCAGTTTCTCCCAGGGAACGTTCCAGTCGGCGGTCGAGGCGCTCGCCAGCAGGCGCACGTCGGCATGGGCCGGGTCGAGGGCGATGTAGGGCTCCTCGGTCAGGAACTGGTCGCGGTTGGCGGCGAGCCACCGTTCCCCGAACAGGAGGGGCAGGTAGAGATCCCGGAGCAGCCGCAGCCCGCCCGTGCGCGCGCAGCGCGCGAGAGCCTCGTTGAGCCAGGCGAGGCGGGGGCCTTCCTCCCGCAGGGTGTTGATCAGCAGCATCGCCTTCGCGCGGGAGCCGCCCATATGGACGTTGGCGGCGAACAGCCCGCCGATCGAGAGCCCGACGTAGATGGGACGCACCGGCGCCTCGGCCTCGATCACCGCCTTCGCGTCCTCGACGATGTGGCGGACGGTGATCTCGGCGGTCGGGGCGACCGGGCTCTCCTTCTGGCCGCGCAGGTCGAACACCAGCCAGCCGTGGCCCCGGGCCTCGAGGGCCGGCGCGATCCGCTGCAGCCACATGCCGGAATCCCCGGTCAGCGGGTTGAAGAACACGAAGGTCGCGCCGTGCGGCTGCGGCGCGTGCGATTCGTGATGGATGACGACCCCGTCCGGGCGTGCCAGAAACGCCATCTCGGCCTCCCCCGTCGATGCCCCGGAATGTTGACGTCAGCGGCGGCGATTTGGCAAGCGGACATTGGACGTGGACGGAAACGGCCGACGGGGGAGCGGGATGGCGCGCTGGCTGTTCAAGACCGAGCCCGGCGACTACAGCTGGGAGGAGTTCGTGGCGGACGGGGAGACCGACTGGGACGGGGTGCGCAACTACCAGGCCGCGCGCAACATGCGGGCGATGCGGAAGGGCGATCTCGCCTTCTTTTATCGCTCGGTCAAGAAGCCCGCGCTGGTGGGCGTGATGCGCGTCACCGGCGAGGCCTTCCCCGATCCCGACGATCCCCGTTTCGTGCGCGTCCTGGTGGCGCCGGTGCGGGCGCTGCCGCGGGAGGTGCCGCTGGCCGAGATCAAGGCCGATCCGCGGCTCGCCGATCTCGCCCTCGTCCGTCAGGCACGCCTGTCGGTGATGCCCGTGTCCGACGCCCACTGGCGGATTCTCTGTGAAAAAGCCGGGCTCGATCCGCTCTGAGACCCCGCCCCTCGATCTCCGGGCCCGGTGGGTGCCGGGCGGCCGGCTGCTCGCCGCGCTGGTCGCGGGCCTCGCGGGCGGCGCGCTCTTCGCCTGGGCCGGCCTGCCGCTCGCCTGGCTGCTGGGGGCGATGTTCGCCACCACCCTCGCCAGCCTGTCGGGGCTCTCCCTCGAGGTGCCGCCCCTCGTGCGTCTGCCGGTGATGGTGGTGCTCGGGGTGCTGATCGGCGCCTCCTTCACCCCCGATCGGCTGGCCGGGATCCTGCTCTGGATCCCGAGCGCCGCCCTCCTTCTCCTCTGCGTCCCGACGGTGGGCCTCGCCTGCCTGCTCTATCTCCGCCGCATCGCACGTCTGGCCCCCGTCACCGCCTATTTCGCCGCCGCCCCCGGCGGGCTTTCGGAGATGGTGCTGCTGTCGGAGCGGAGCGGCGCCGACATGCGCACCGTGGCGCTGGTGCACACCGTGCGGGTGCTGCTGATCGTCTCCGCCGCCCCCTTCCTGGTGACGCTGCCGGGTGGTGACGGCGCGGTGACCCGGGCCGTCTCGACCTCGGCGGTGGACTGGGGCGAGCTCGCGCTCCTCGGTGTGACGGGCGGTGCCGGCGCCTGGGCCGCGACCCGGCTGGGACTTCCGGCGGCCGCCTTCTTCGGCGGCATGGCGGCGAGCGCGCTCGTCCATCTCGCGGGCCTCGCCGAGGGTTCGGTGCCGGGGCCGCTGCTCGCGGCGGCCCAGATCGTGCTCGGCGCCTCGATCGGCAGCCGTTTCCGCGGCATGCGGGCGGCCACCGTGCTGCGCCACATCCTGGCCGGCTTCGGGCTCACGCTGCTGATGTTCGCGGTCACCTTCCTGTTCGCGGCCGCGGCCCACCTCCTGACCGGTCTGCCCTTCGTCGCCCTGGCCCTCGCCTACGTTCCCGGCGGGGTGACCGAGATGGGGCTGGTGGCGCTGGCCCTGGGTGTCGATCCCGCCTTCGTCGCCACCCATCATCTGGTACGTATACTGATCGTCGTGACGTCGGCCCCCCTGCTGCTGCCGCTCTGGCGCCGGCGCGGTGGCGCGGGCGGCTGACAGGAAGCGGGGGACGAGAGATGGATCCGAACCGTCGCGCCTTTCTGCGCGGTGCCTTCCTCCGGGGCGGGGCCCGCAAACCCGCCCCGGCGCTGCGGCCTCCCTGGGCGGTGGAGGCGTTCCTCGAGCGCTGCACCCGCTGCGACGCCTGCATCGCCGCCTGTCCGGAAAAGGTGCTCCGCCGTGGCGACGGCGGCTTCCCCGAACTGGACGTGCGGGAGCGGGGCTGTACCTTCTGCGCCGCCTGCGTGGAGGCCTGCGAGCCGGGTGCGCTCGACAGGCGGCGCGGTGTGGAGCGACGTCATCGTGCGACCATCGGCCCCACCTGTCTCGCGAGGAGGGAAGTCACCTGCCGGTTGTGCGAGCTGGCGTGCGAGGAAGACGCGATCGGGTTTATTCTCCAGCGTGGCGGTGTTGCAACACCATTGGTTGACGCCAGTCAATGCACGGGCTGCGGCATGTGTCTAAACGTCTGTCCGTCGCACGCGATCAGTCTCGAGGAGCGATCCGAATGAACATCTGCGGGATCCTGGTCCATGCGCGGCCGGCGCACGCCGGGACCGTGCGCGCGGCCATGGACGCCATGCCCGGGGTCGAGATCCACGAGGAGACGCCGGAGGGTCGCTTCGTCGTGACCGTGGAGGACCTGCCCGGGGTCGACGTGGCCGAGACGGTGCTGGCCCTGCACCGCCTGCCCGGTGTCCTCACTGCCTCTCTCGTCTACCACCATTTCGAGCCCGACCCGGAGAACGAGGATGCACCAGTCAAGGCGTGATTTCGTCAAGTCCACAGCCGTCGCCGCCACCGCCGCGACCGCGGGCATCACCCTCGGCGAGGGCAGCGCGCGGGCGGTCGGTCCCGCCAACGACATCCGCTGGGACAAGGGCGTGTGCCGCTTCTGCGGCACGGGCTGCGGCGTGCTGATCGGGGTCAAGGACGGTCGGGTGGTGGCCACCCAGGGCGATCCCGACGCGCCGGTCAACCGCGGGCTCAACTGCATCAAGGGATATTTTCTTTCCAAGATCATGTACGGCGCGGACCGCCTCACCACACCGCTGCTGAGGAAGCGCAACGGCAGGTACGACAAGGAGGGGGAGTTCGAGCCCGTCTCCTGGGACGAGGCCTTCGACATCATGGCCGAGAAGTGGAAGAAGGTCCTGAAGGAGAAGGGGCCGACCGCGATCGGCATGTTCGGCTCCGGCCAGTGGACGGTGTGGGAGGGCTATGCCGCCGTCAAGCTGATGAAGGCCGGCTTCCGCTCCAACAACATCGATCCCAATGCCCGTCACTGCATGGCCTCGGCCGTGGCCGCCTTCATCCGCAGTTTCGGCATCGACGAGCCGATGGGCTGCTACGACGATCTCGAATACGCCGACGCCTTCGTCCTCTGGGGCGCCAACATGTCGGAGATGCACCCCATCCTGTGGTCGCGGCTGACCGACCGGCGGCTGACGGCCGGCCATGTCAAGGTGGCGGTGCTGAGTACCTTCGAGAACCGCAATTTCGAGCTCGCCGATCTGCCGATCGTCTTCAAGCCGCAGACGGACCTCGCGATCCTCAACTTCATCGCCAACTACATCATCCAGAACGGCAAGGTGAACGAGGAGTTCGTCGACAGGCACGTCAACTTCCGCCGCGGTGTCACCGACATCGGCTACGGACTGCGGCCCGAGGACCCGCGGCAGAAGGCCGCCGCCAACGCCGACAAGGCGGGAGCCTCGGAACCGATGACCTTCGAGGAATACAAGGCCTTCGTCGCCGACTACACGCTCGAGAAGGTGTCCGAGCTGTCCGGCGTGTCGCAGGACAAGCTGGTGGCGCTGGCCGAGCTCTACGCCGACCCCAAGCGGAAGGTGGTCTCCTACTGGACCATGGGCTTCAACCAGCACACCCGCGGCACCTGGGTGAACAACCTCATCTACAACGTGCACCTGCTGGTCGGGAAAATCAGCGAACCCGGCAACGGGCCGTTCTCGCTGACCGGTCAGCCTTCGGCCTGCGGCACCGCCCGCGAGGTGGGAACCTTCGCCCATCGCCTGCCGGCGGACATGGTGGTCAAGAACCCCAAGCACCGGGAGATCGCGGAGAAGATCTGGAAGCTGCCCGAGGGCACGATCCCACCGAAGCCCGGCTACCACGCCGTCCTCCACAACCGGATGCTCAAGGACGGCAAGCTCAACGCCTACTGGGTGCAATGCACCAACAACGTGCAGGCGGCCGCCAATCTCAACAACGAGACCTGGCCCGGATACCGCAATCCGGACAACTTCATCGTCGTTTCCGACGCCTATCCGACGGTCACCACCGCCGCCGCCGACCTCATCCTGCCCACCGCCATGTGGGCGGAAAAGGAGGGGGCCTACGGCAACGCCGAACGGCGCACCCAGTTCTGGCGTCAGCAGGTGCGCGCACCCGGCGAGGCACGCTCCGACCTCTGGCAGGTGATGGAGTTCTCGAAGCGCTTCAAGGTGGAGGAGGTGTGGCCCGAAGAGCTGCTCGCCAAGAAGCCCGAGTACCGGGGCAAGACGCTGTTCGACATCCTCTTCCGGAACGGTCAGGTGGACAGGTTCAGCCTCGACGAGATTCAGCCCGGCTTCGACAACGACGAAAGCTTCCATTTCGGCTTCTACGTCCAGAAAGGCCTGTACGAGGAATACCGCCGGTTCGGCCTCGGCAAGGCGCACGATCTCGCACCCTTCGACATGTACCATCAGAGTCGCGGCCTGCGCTGGCCGGTGGTCGACGGCAAGGAGACCCTGTGGCGCTTCCGGGAGGGCTTCGATCCCTACGTGAAGAAGGGCGAGGGGATCCGCTTCTACGGCAAGGACGACGGGCGGGCGGTGGTATACGCCGTCCCCTACGAGCCGCCGGCCGAAGTGCCCGACGAGGAGTACGATCTGTGGCTCGTCACCGGGCGGGTGCTCGAGCACTGGCACTCGGGCTCCATGACGCGGCGTGTGCCGGAGCTGCACCGGGCGGTTCCCTATGCGGTGCTGTTCATGAACCCAGAGGATGCCCGCAAGCGTGGGCTGCATCGGGGCCAGGTGGCGATGGTCAGGACACGGCGCGGCGCGGTGGAGACCCGCATCGAGACCAAGGGGCGCAACCGGCCGCCGGAGGGGGTCGTGTTCTTCCCCTGGTTCGACGAGGGCCAGCTCGTCAACAAGCTGACGCTGGACGCCACCTGTCCGATCTCCAAGGAGACGGACTACAAGAAGTGCGCTTGCCGCGTCGAAGCGGTGTGAGAGTGGCTGCGGGAGTGCGGCCATGGCGGCTTTCTCACCGGAACGGCGGCGCCTCCTCGAAAACGGCGCCCGGGCGGCGGCGGGAGCGGCCTGTGCGGGACTGGTGATCGGGCTCCTGGGCGAACGCGCGACGGCCCTGCCACCGACCGCCCTGCGCCCGCCCGGGGCGCTGCCGGAGGAGCTCTTCCTCGCGGCCTGCGTGCGCTGTGGTCTGTGCGTGCGGGACTGCCCCTACGACACCCTGCGGCTCGCCGATCTGACCGACGGGCCGGCTCCCGGCACCCCCTATTTCGTGGCCCGCGAGGTGCCCTGCGAGATGTGCGAGGACATCCCCTGCCGGGCCGCCTGCCCGACAGGCGCCCTCGATCCCGCACTCACCGCGATCGAGGACGCGCGCATGGGGCTCGCCGTCCTCGTCGACCGGGAGACCTGCCTCAACTGGCAGGGGCTGCGCTGCGACGTCTGCTACCGGGTCTGCCCGCTCATCGACCGGGCGATCACTCTCGAGATGCAGCCCAATCCGCGCACCGGCGCGCACGCGCTGTTCATTCCCACCGTGCACAGCGAAGCCTGTACCGGCTGCGGCAAATGCGAACGCGCCTGCGTGCTGGAAGAAGCCGCCATCAAGGTGTTGCCGCTGGCGGTGGCCAAGGGCAGGGTGGGGAGCCACTACCGCTGGGGCTGGCGCGAGAAGGAGAAGGCGGGCGGCCCGCTGGTGGAGGACATCGTCGATCTGCCCGATCGCGTGCCGCCCGGCGCGCTGCCCGAGCGGGGAGGGGGAAGATGACCCCCGCGCCTCTCCTGCCGGATCGTCCGGGTGCCGCGGCGGTGGCCGCCAAGGGCTGGCTCGGGGCGCATCGGTGGCTCCTGCTGCGGCGGGCGAGCCAGCTCTTCTTCCTCGCGCTGTTCCTCACCGGTCCCCTGTTCGGGATCTGGATCACCAAGGGCACCCTCGCCTCCAGCCTGACCCTGGGGGTGTTGCCCCTGTCCGATCCCTTCATCGAACTGCAGAGCCTGGTGGCCGGTCATCTGCCCGCGCTCACGGCGCTCACCGGCGCGCTCATCGTCCTCGCCGGCTATCTGCTGGTGGGCGGGCGTGTCTACTGCAGCTGGGTGTGCCCCATCAATCCGGTCACCGACGCCGCCGTCTGGCTGCACCGACGCTTCGGCATCGCCAAGGGCTGGCAGCCGCGGCGCGGCACCCGCGTCTGGCTCCTGCTGCTGGCGCTCGTCGGCTCCGCGGTCACCGGCACCGTCTTCTGGGAGCTCGTCAATCCGGTCACCATCTTCCATCGCACGCTCGTCTACGGGCTCGCCGGCGGCTGGTTCGTGGTGCTCGCCATCTTCCTGTTCGACCTCCTCGTCAGTCGGCGCGGCTGGTGCAGCCATCTCTGTCCGGTGGGGGCCTTCTACGGACAGCTCAACCGCTTCGCCCTGCTCAAGGTGAGCGCCAGGGGGCGGGCGGCCTGCGACGACTGCATGGACTGCTTCGCCGTCTGCCCGGAACCGCACGTCATCACGCCGGCGCTGCGCGCCACCGAGCCGGACCGGAGTCCCGTCATCCGGCACCACGACTGCACCAACTGCGCCCGCTGCATCGACGTCTGCGCCAAGGACGTGTTCGCCTTCGCCCTTCGCTCGGACCGCAGCGAGGTTTCCGCGAGACCGCATCTGGCACCGGAAAGCTGAGGAGATTGGCCGTGAAAACGATCCCGCCCCTGCTTGTTGCCCTCGCCTTTGCGGCCGCCCTGCCGGTCGTCTCCGCAGCCCAGGAGGTCGCGCCGCTGCGCGGAGAAGTCGGCATCGACGAGCTCAACGAGGCGCCGCCCATCGTGCGGCTGCGCTCCGGGCGCGCCTTCCCCCGAGCCTACCGCCAGCAGCCGCCGCTCATTCCCCACCGCATCGCCGGTTACCAGATCGATCTTCGCGTCAACAAGTGCCTCTCCTGTCACGACTGGCCCAACAACGTGGAGGAAGGGGCACCCAAGATCAGCGAGACCCACTACGTCGATCGCAACGGCCGGCCGCTCGACAGGGTGGCGCGGACCCGCTGGTTCTGCACCCAGTGCCACGTGCCGCAGACCAACGCGCCGAGCCTGGTCAAGAACGCCTTCAAGAACGCCAAGGATCTCCGCTGACCCGGAAAGGAGCCCACCATGAGTGACGACACTCCTCCTGCCGCGGCCGCGGCCGATACGGCAGAGAAGGGCGAGAAGCTGTCCCGCAGACGCCGGATCTGGCATTTCTTCACTCGCCCGAGCACGCGTTGGGCGGCCGGCACGCTCACCGCCTTCGGCATCGTTCTGGGTGTGCTCTTCTGGGGCGGTTTCAACTGGGCGATGGAGCTCACCAACACCGAGAGCTTCTGCATCAGCTGTCACGAAATGGAAGCCAATGTCTATCGCGAGTACCGCGGCACCATCCACTACTCCAATCGCTCGGGTGTGCGGGCGACCTGCTCGGACTGCCACGTGCCGAGGGAGTGGGTCTACAAGGTGGTGCGCAAGGTGAAGGCGACCAAGGAGCTGTTCTACCATCTGACGGGCGAGATCAACACGGCCGAGAAGTTCGAGGCCAAGCGCATGCAGCTCGCCAAGAACGTCTGGTACCAGATGAAAACGACCGACTCGCGAGAATGTCGGAACTGTCACAACTTCACCTTCATGGATCTGGCCCTGCAGGAACCGCGGGCGGCCGAGCGCCATACCGAGGCCGCCAAGGAGGGCAAGACCTGCATCGACTGCCACCGCGGCATCGCCCACCGGCTTCCCGAGGGAGCGCTGCAGGTGGATCTCGAGCAGCTCGTGCGCGAACGCGAGGGCGGGGCCTCCGTGGTCCGGCGGGAGTGATTCGGCGGATCGCCGGTTGCCGATCGGCCCGCGCTTGCCGGCGCGGGCCTTTTTCGTGCAGATGGGGGCGGAGGCAAGGGGAGGAGAGGTTGTCCGAGGTACACCGCGCCTTTCTCCGCCGGCTGTTCGAGGGGGCCGTGGCCGCGGCCGATCCGCTCGAGGTGGTGCCGCCCCATCTGCCCGCGCCGCCCCGCGGGCGTACGGTCGTGGTCGGCGCCGGCAAGGCCTCGGCCAAGATGGCGAAGGCCGTGGAAGCGCACTGGCCGGGCCCTCTCGAGGGGCTGGTGGTCACCCGCTACGGTCATGCCGTGTCCTGCCGGCGGATCGAGATCGTCGAGGCGGCCCACCCCGTACCCGACGCCGCCGGTCTCGATGCCGCCCGCCGCATGCTCGATCTGGTCTCCGGGCTGGGCGAGGAGGATCTGGTGATCGCCCTGATTTCGGGGGGCGGCTCGGCGCTCCTGACCCTGCCGGCGGAGGGCCTGACCCTGGCCGACAAGCAGGCCGTCAACCGGGCGCTCCTGCGGTCGGGAGCGACCATCCTCGAGATGAACTGCGTGCGCAAGCATCTCTCGGCCATCAAGGGCGGACGGCTGGCGGCGGCCGCCTGGCCCGCGCGCACGCACGCCCTCCTGATCTCGGACGTGCCGGGCGACGACCCGGCGGTGATCGCCTCCGGGCCCACGGTCGCAGACCCCACCACCTTCGCCGACGCGCTCGCCATCCTCGAGAAATACGGCATCCGCGAGCCGGCGGCGGTGATCCGCCATCTGCGGGCGGCCCGCGAGGAGACGCCCAAGCCCGGGGACCCGCGCCTTTCCCGCACCGAGAACGTGATCGTGGCACGGCCGCAGCAGTCCCTCGAGGCGGCAGCGGCCCGCGCCCGCGGGGAGGGGGTGACGCCGCTCCTGCTGGGGGACGCCATCGAGGGGGAGGCCCGCGAGGTGGGACGGGTGATGGCCGGCATCGCCTGGTCGGTGCGGCGCCACGGTCATCCGCTGCCGCCGCCCTGCGTCCTCCTTTCGGGCGGCGAGACCACGGTCACCCTGCGGGGTCGCGGCCGCGGCGGGCGCAATGTCGAATTCCTGCTGAGCCTCGCCATTGCCCTCGAGGGCGCGGGCCGGGTCTGGGCGGTGGCCGGCGACACCGACGGCGTGGACGGGGCGGAGGAGGTGGCCGGCGGCTTCGTCACCCCGGACAGCCTCGCGCGCGCGGCGGCGATCGGCATCGATGCGAGGGCGCGACTGGCCGACAACGACGCCCACGGCTTCTTCGAGGCCCTGGGGGATCAGCTCGTGACCGGGCCGACCCTCACCAACGTCAACGATTTCCGGGCGATCCTGATCACCGCGACAGACTGAAACGGTGCTCCATCACGTGCCGGTAGGTCTCGCCGGGGCGCAGGATGGCGTTCGGAAAATGTGGCATGTTGGGCGCGTTCGGGAAGTTCTCGGTCTCGAGGCACAGCCCCGCCCGCGGTCCGATGTGGCGGCCGGTGGAGGTCGTGATGTCGAGCTTGAAGCCGGTGTAGAGCTGCACCCCCGGCTGATCGGCCCAGAGCTCCATGCAGCGGCCCGAGACCGGATCCTCGAGCCGGGCGACCCGGCGGAAGCCTTCGCCGCGCACCACGAAGCAGTTGTCGTAGTCGGGGTCGCCGGCAGCGTCGATGCGGCGGGGACTGCGGAAGTCGTAGCGGGTCCCGGCGACCTCGAGAAGGCGGCCGGTGGGGATGGTGTCGGGCCCGGCCTCCAGGTAGCGATCGGCCTCCAGGGTCAGGAGATGGCCGTCGATGGTGCCCGACCCGGCGAGGTTCCAGTAGCTGTGATGGGCGAAATTGACCGGGGTGGGGGCGTCCGTCTCCGCCTCCATCTCGATCCGCAGCACGTGGCCGGCGCCGAGGCGATAGGTGCAGCGGGCGCGGAGGTTGCCGGGAAAGCCCTGGTCACCGTCGGGCGAGGCGATGGAGAAGCGGACGGCGCAGCCCTCGGGATCGGCCTCGGCCGACCAGATCCGCCGGGCCAGATTGTCGGGGCCGCCGTGCAGGGTGTGACGGCCCTTCTCGTTGCGCGGCAGCTCGTGGGTCCGGCCGTCGAGAGTGAAGCGACCCCCCGCGATACGGTTGGCGAAGCGGCCCACGGTGGCGCCGAGATAGGCCTGCTGGGCGGGGTAGTCCGCGAAGCGTTCGAGGCCGAGCACGAGATCGACGTCGGTCCCGACCGGCCGCAGCGATCGGAGCGTGGCGCCCCAGGAAATGATCTCGGCCACCAGCCCGTCTCGTGACAGGGTGAATCGCTCCACGGGCCCGCCGCGAAAACGGCCGAAGAGATCGCGTTCGACGCCCATCGTTCACACCGGTCGGGGCGGATCGAGAGGAACCGGGGGCTCGTCCCAGCAGCCGTGCACCGTCTGGTCGAAATCGACGATGGAGCCGGTCATCATGCCGCTTTCCTCCGAGGCCAGGAAGGCCACCGCCCGTGCCACCTCGGCGGGTTTCAGCAGGCGTCCGAAGGGGCGGCCGGCTTCGGCCTTCGCTAGCCAGTCGTCCGGAGCGTCGTGATAGCGCTTCTGGATCGCATGTTCGCCCGGCGTGTCCATCCAGCCGATGTCGAGACCGTTCACGCGGATGCGGTAGGGCAGCAGCGAGAAGGCGATGTTGCGGGTGAGGCCCGCGAGGGCCGCCTTGGAGGCCGAATAGGGAGCGAGGAAGCTCTGCCCGCCGTGGGCCGACATGGAGAGGATGTTGACGATCGTGCCCGCGATCTTCTCGCGCAGCATGATCCGCACCGCATGCTGCATGAGGAAGAAGGGCGCCCGGACGTTGACGGCGAAGATGCGGTCGAAGAGTTCGGGCGAGGTGTCGAGGAGGTTGCCGCGATCGGTGACGGCGGCGGCGTTGACGAGGCAGTCCACCCGTCCGAAGGTCTCCTCCGCGCGCGCCATCATCGCCCGCAGCCCGTCGAGATCCTCGAGCTCGACGGGCACGAACAGGGCGTCGGCGCCCAGGGTCCGCAGGTCTCCGGCGACCCGTTCGCCCCGTTCCCGGTTGCGTCCGCAGACGACGATGCCGGCGGCGCCGCGGGCCACGAACAGCCGGGCGATGGCCTCGCCCAGCCCCTGCGTGCTTCCCGTGACCACCGCCACCTTGCCGGCCAGTTGCTGCGGCTCGTTCATCTCCGGCCTCCCTTCGCACCCCACTCTAGCCCGCCGCTCCCGTCCCTGTCATGGTTCCCTTGTGATCCCCCGGCGGACGGGCTAGAGGATGCCCTCGGTCCTTCGCCGCGACGGCGGGGGAACGCCAATCAGGGAGGAACCACAATGAAACGGCTGTCCGTTGTGATCGCCGGCGCGGTCGCACTCGCGACCCTGGTCGGCTCGGCGTCGACGACCGTCGCCCAGGAGAAGAAGTTCACCATCGCCCTCATTCCCGGGCTCACCACCGACGCCTTCTACATCACCATGCGCAAGGGGGCCCAGCTCGCGGCCGACGCACTCGGCGTGGAGCTCCTCTTCCAGGGGGGTCCCGAGTTCAATCCGACGGTGCAGGTGCCGGTGCTGCAGGCGGTGATCGCCCGCGCGCCGGACGCCATTCTCATCGCTCCCACCGACAAGCAGCAGCTCATCGCACCGCTGCAGGTGGCGCACGAGAAGGGGATCCCGGTGATCACCGTCGACACCTTCATCGACGACGGCCGGTATCAGGACGGCGAAGGGCCGGGCGACTTCCCGCTCTCCTACATCGCCTCCGACAACGTGCTCGGCGGACGCATGGCGGCGCGGGCGCTGGCCAAGGCCATCGGCGGCAAGGGCAAGGTCTACGTCTCCAACGTCAAGCCCGGGATCTCCACCACCGACCAGCGCGAAGAGGGCTTCAAGCTGGAGATGGCGAACTATCCCGAGATCGAGGTGCTGGAGACCCAGTTCAACGACGACGACGCCAACAAGGCGGCGGCCCAGCTGCAGGCGGTCTATGCCCGCAACCCCGATCTCAAGGGGGTGTTCGGCGCCAACCTGTTCTCGGCCATCGGTGCCGCCGACGGGGTCAAGGCGCTGGGCAAGAGCGGCGAGATCAAGGTGGTGGCCTTCGACGCCCCGCAGCGCATCGTCGACGACATCAAGTCGGGGCTGATCGACATGGCGATCGCCCAGCATCCGGCGGAAATCGGCTACTACGGCGTGGTCACCGCCTATGCCGTGCTGGTCGGTCAGTCGGTGCCGGTGCAGATCGGCACGGGCTTCACGGTGATGGATGCCTCCAACATCGACGATCCCGAGATCCGCAAGTTCGTCTATTCCGACTGAGCGAGGAGGCGGGGCGGCCGCGGCCGTCCCGCCCGCATCCCCTCATGGCCCAGATCCGGACCACCCTCGCGCCGCACGAGCAGGAAGCCGCCCGGCATCCCTTCCTCGTGTTTCTGGCCGTCGCCTGGCCCTGGTTCTTCCTCTTTCTGCTGCTCGTCTTCTTCGAGAGCTGGGCGCGTCTCGCCTACGGCGTCTCCTTCGTGTTCAACGGCTTCAACGCCCAGAGCATCGCCCTCTTCGCCGCCGCCCCGCTGCTCCTCGGTCTCGGCCAGACCTTCGTCATCATCGCCGGCGGGATCGATCTTTCCGTCGGCTTCGTGATGGGGCTGGCGGCGGTGGTGATGGCCCGGGTGATGCAGAGCCTGACCCCCATCGATCCGGGCTTGGCGCTGGCCGCCGGCATCCTCGTCGCCTTCCTCGTGAGCCTAGTACCGGGGTGGATCAACGGTACCCTGGTGTCGCGGCTGCGGGTGCCCGCCTTCATCGGCACCCTCGGCATGTACGGGGTGGCCCGCGGCACGGGTTTCCTGGCCGCCGGCGGCACCACGGTGCCGGTCAACAACCCCTGGCTGTTCGAGATGGGCAACGGCAAGCTCCTGGGCGTGCCCATCCCGGTGGTGATCACGGTCGCCGTCGTGATCGCCATGCACTATCTCCTCTCGCAGACCCGCTTCGGCCAGCACACCTACGCGATCGGCGGCAACCGGGCGGCAGCGCTGCGCTCGGGCATCAACGTGCGCCGTCACACCCTGCTGCTCTACATGATCTCGGCCGGCTGCGCCGGTATCGCCGGCATCCTCTATACCGCCCGCTTTTCCGCCGGCGCCGCCCAGGCGGGGGAACCGCTGCTGCTCGATTCCATCGCCGCGGTGGTGATCGGCGGCGCCTCCCTGTTCGGTGGCTCGGGCACCATCATCGGCACGGTGATCGGCGCCCTCATCATCGCCATCATCCAGTACGGGCTGGTGTTCATCGACGTCGAACCGTTCTGGCAGTTCGTCGCCGTCGGCATCGTGATCATCGTCTCGGTACTGATCGACCAGTCTCGCGAACGGCTCACCGGCGAGGTCAAGGATGAAGGCTGAGGCCCCGCTCCTCCGCTGCCGCGGCATCGGCAAGCGCTTCGGCGGCGTGCGTGCCCTCGAGGATGTGAGCTTCGATCTCGACGGCGGCGAAGTGCTGGCGCTCGCCGGCGACAACGGTGCCGGCAAATCGACCCTGATCAAGATCATCTCCGGGGTCTATCACCCGGACGAGGGCGAGATCCTGTTCGACGGCGAGCGCATCGCGTTCGACAATCCGCGCGCCGCACGGGACGCCGGGATCGAGACCATCTACCAGGACCTGGCGCTGGCCGACAATCTCGACGTGGGAGCCAACGTCTTCCTCGGCCGCGAGCCGGCGACGCGCCTTCTGGGCCTCCTGCCGCGGGTCGATCGCCGGCGGATGCGGGAAGCGGCGCACGAGGTGCTGGAGACGCTCGAGATCGACATCCCGCCGAGCAAGCTCACCGAACCCGTGCGCAACCTCTCGGGCGGCCAGCGCCAGGCGGTGGCCATCGGCCGCGCCATCTTCTGGAAGGCGCGTCTCCTGATCATGGACGAGCCCACCGCCGCCCTCGGCGTTCCCGAACAGCGCAAGGTGCGCGAGCTCGTCCACCGGCTGCGCGGCCAGGGTGTCGCCGTGATATACATCAGTCACAATCTCCAGGACATCATGGCGGTGGCCGACCGCATCCTGGTGCTGCGGCGCGGCCGCAAGGTGGGGGAACTCGCCCGGGCCGAGGCTACCGGCGACGAGATCGTCCGTCTGATGGTGGGCGGCTGAACGGCGCCGTACCGTCTTTGCCCTTTCAACCATCGCGTGTATACCCCTTTCCGGTACCTTCCGGAAAGGAAACGGGGGCCCGACATGCGCCATCGCTTTCCCATCGCCGCCAGGATCCTCCTGCTGTTGCTCGTTCTGGGGATGGCGGCCTCCTCCGGACCCGCGTCGGCGGGCCGCGATGCCGAGGAGGGGGGAGACGTGCCCGGCGCGAGCGACCATCCCGCGCTGGGACGCGTCCCCGGATCGGTGATCGTCCTCTACGAGCGCCGCGATTACGAGGTGCTGCGCTTTCCGCTGGCCAACGAAGGGAGTCGTGTCACCAAGGTGGGGGAGGCGGCCGGCGAGGCCTGGCGTTTCGCCTACCGGCTGCCGGCGAGCTCCGGCCCGGCGAAGGCCGTCGCGGTTTACGAGAAGCGGCTGCGGGAGATGGGTTTCCAGCTCCTCTACCGCTGCGACCGTCAGGGCTACGGCTTCTATAACTATCTCCGCCGGGAGACCGGCGAACCCAAGTGGGGCCGTGCCCTCGGCGACCTCTACTGCCGTGTCATGCGGGGCGAGCTGGAGGGGCGGCCGACGGTGGTCGCGGTCTACGGCTACGGGCTGGGGCGGCGCGAGCCCCGCGAGCCGTATCTCCGTCTGTACCTCGTATCCAAGGCGCCCCTCGACGACCGGCTCGAGGTGGTGACGGCGGAGAAGATGGCGGAGGAGATGGGAGCCAACGGCCGCGTCGCCCTCTACGGCATTCTGTTCGACACCGACAGCGCGCGGCTCGAGGAGGAATCGCGCGAGACCATCGCCGAGATCGCGCGTTTCCTCGAGGCCAATCCGGAGGTTCGAGTCTACGTGGTCGGGCATACCGACAATACCGGCGGCTATGCCTACAATGTCGATCTGTCGGAGCGCCGGGCCGCATCGGTGGTGCGCAGCCTGGTCGAGGAGCACGGGATCGCGAAGACGCGGCTGCAGGCGGTGGGCGTCGGTCCCGTGGCGCCGGTGGCCTCGAACGCGAGCGAGGAGGGACGGGCCAGGAACCGCCGGGTGGAACTGGTCGCGCGTTGATGTGCCGCTCGGCCGCGGGCCGGCTCTAGCCCGACATCTGCCGCGGCAGCCAGGTGATGAGCTCGGGGAAGGCGAGGAACAGGCCCACGGTCACGACGTCGGCGACGAAGAAGGGACCGATGCCGCGGAACACGTCGCTCACCGGAATGTCGGGGCGCACCCCCGAGACGACGAAGCAGTTGAGGCCGATGGGCGGGGTGATGAGGCAGATCTCGGCCATCTTGACGACGATGATGCCGAACCAGATGGAATCGTAGCCGAGCGCCATCACCGCCGGATAGACGATGGGCAGCGTGAGCAGGAGCATGCCGATCGCGTCCATGAACATCCCGAGCACGGCATAGGCCAGCAGGATGCAGATCATGATCACCACCGGCGGCAGCGGCAGCGACACCACCCATTCGGTGAAGGCCTCGGGCAGACCGGCGAAGCCCAGAAAGCGCACGAACAGCAGGACGCCCCAGATCAGCGAGAAGATCATCACCGTGAGCTTCGCCGTCTCCATCAGGGCTTCCCTGAGGGTGTTCCAGCGCATGCCCCGCTGCATGGCCATCACGAAGACGACGAAGGCGCCCAGCGCCCCGGCTTCGGTGGGGGTCGCCCAGCCGCCGTAGATGGCGGTGAAGATGATCACCACCACCAGCACGATGGGCATGGTGCCGGGCAGCGAGCGGAACCGGTCGCCCCAGGTGAAGCCGCTGATCGGCCGTCCCAGCTCCGGCTTGACGGCGCACTGGCCGATGATCAGCAGGGCGTAGACGAGGGCCGACACCACCCCCGGGACGAAGCCCGCGAGCAAGAGCTTGCCCACCGATTCCTCGACGATGATGGCGTAGATGACGAGGATGGCGCTCGGCGGGATGAGGGAGGCGAGGGTGCCGCCGGCGGCCACCACGCCGGCCGCGAGACGGCGGTCGTAACCCCATTTGAGCATGTCCGGGATGGCCACCCGGGAGAACACCGCGGCGGTGGCGGTGCTGGCGCCGGAGACCGCGGCGAAGCCGGCGGTGGCGAACACGGTGGCCACCGCGAGGCCGCCCGGCACCCAGCCCACCCATTTGCGGGCGGCGTCGAAGATGGCCTCGGTGATGCCGGCATGGAAGGCGAGAAAGCCGATGAGGATGAACATCGGCAGCACCGAGAGGGTGTAGGTGGTGGCCTTGGAATGGGGGATCGTGCCGGCGATGCCGGCGCCGGCGTCCCAGCCGATGAGCCAGACGAGGCCGACGAGGCCGACCACCGCCGCGGCGATGTAGACCCGCACCCCGATGAAGACGAGGAACAGCAGCGCGACGACGCCGATGAGACCGATCGTCTGGCTGTCCAGCTCAGGCATGACCGGATCCTCCGGCCGGCGGCGCCTCCTCGCCGACCACCTCCTTGATTTCGTGACGCACGATTTCGTCCATGCCGGCGATCCTCGGCACCGCCACCGGCTGGGCCCGCGGCCTCGCGAACAGGCGGAGGTAGCCCAGGAGATGGATCAGGAGCCGCAGCCACAGCAGGCCGAAGGATACGGGAACGACGAGCTTCGAGGGCCAGATCGGATATTCGGCGTCGATGGTCGAATCGCCGAACTCGTAGGCTCGCAGGAAGTGCTCGAAACCGTAGTAGGCGAGCACTGCGACGACGAACATCGCCACCAGCGTGCCGACGATCTCGGCGAACCAGCGGAAGCGCCCCCGGGTCCGCGCCAGGAACAGGTCCATCCGCACATGGCCACCCAGGCGCTCGCACCAGGCGATGCCGAGAAAGGCGAACACGGCCATGCTGATCTCGATGAGATCGATGTAGCCGAACACCGGCATGTTGAGGAGCTTGCGGCCGAGCACCTGGGCGACGCCGATCAGCATCAGCCCGAAGATGAACAGTGCCGCGATCAGGTTGAAGGCGCGTTCGATCGGCGCCAGCAGACGATCGAGCCGGGCGACGAACCTCCCGAGGCCGTCGCCCGGCACGCCCTCGCTTTCCCGCATCACGCGTCCGCGATCGGTGCGCGAGGCGGTCGGATCACTGGCCCTTGACCTCGGCGGCGATGGCGAAGATGCGGTCGATCAGCTCCTGGCCGTCGAACTTGTCCTTGTTGGCGGCCACCCACTCGTCCCACACGGGCTTGCCGGCCACCTCGCGGAACTTCTGGATCTGCTCGTCCGAGTACACGATCTTCTCGAGCTTGGCCTCGAAGATCGGCAGGTTCTTCTCGTCCGCCTCCCGGTAGACCTCGATCTGGCGCTCCAGCACCGGCCCCTTGGCGTCCTCGAGCAGCTGCTTGTACTGGTCCGGCAGCCTGGCGTAGGCGTCCTTGTTGATCACCACCGGGCATTCGGAGGTGCCGGGCGACATGTTGGCGGTGAACCAGTCGGACACCTCGTGGATCTTGTAGGCCGCGTGGGCGTAGGTGAAGGGGAAGGAGACGGCGTCGATGGTGCCGCGCTCGATCGAGGTATAGACCTCGGTCGCCGGCATCGAGGTCGGGATGGCGCCGAGCTTCTCCATCGCCTTGCCGATGCCGCCGCCGGCCCGCACCCGCATGCCCTTCCAGTCGCCGAGCTCCTTGGGCGGCTTGCCCTTGCCCAGGAACTCGTACTGCGGCAGCAGGGTGGAGACGTAGAACATGGCGTTCCAGCGATCGAGATCGGCCTTCAGCGCCGGATGCTCGGGGAGCTGCATCCGCACCGCCTTCGAGACCTCGGGATCGCCCAGCGGCAGGAAGGGCATGGTGTAGACCATCCAAGCCGGGTTCTTGCCGGGATGGTAGAAGTTGCAGAAGAACGCCATCTCGAAGGCGCCGAGCTTGATCCCGTCCAGGTTCTCGCGTGACTTGGACAGGGCGGCACCGTAGTAGAGCTTGATGTTCCAGTTGCCGTCCGTCTTTTCCGAGACGATCTCCGACAGCTTCTCGATGCCTTCGGTGAAGGCGCGCCGCTTGCCCCAGACCGAGACCTTCCATTCGAGCTTCGGCCCCTCGACCTCGGCCGCCGAAAGCCCGCCCGGGCTGGCGACGAGAATGCCGGCCGCGCCGATGGCGACCGACAGGGAAAACACCGTCCATTTCCTGTGCACGTTCTGGGCCCCCTCTGACGTCCGATGTGACACCCGCGACCGCTCCCCCCGACGGTCACGGCCGCAACCTGCCAATCCTTCGCGAAAACTTCAAGTTCGGTGGTCCCCTTCGGGCGTACTCCCGTCCGCGACCGCGCAGCGCGACAGCGGCCTTTTCCGCCCACCGCGACATCGTGCTATAGCCTCGCCATGGCCGAAGACGTTCAGGAGAGCCTCACCGAACGGCGGCTCGAACGCTATCGCGGGGCCGATCGCTGGCCGGCCGAGGAATGCCTCGCCGCCATGCTGGAAAGCCAGACCCACGCCTTCGCCGCGGTGCGCGCGGCACTGCCCGATCTCGCCCGCGCGGCGGAGGCGGCGGCGGCGCGGCTGCGTGGGGGACGTGGTCGCCTGATCTACACCGGCGCCGGCTCTTCCGGACGCATCGCGGTGCAGGACGGGGTCGAGCTCTGGCCCACCTTCTCCTGGCCACCGGAGCGGCTGGCCTTTCTTCTGGCCGGCGGCGAGGGCGCGCTCCTGCGGGCGGCGGAGGGCGCGGAGGACGATGTGAAGGCCGCCCGCCGGGAGATCGCGGCCCTCGCACCCGAACCCCCGGACGTGCACATCGCCGTCGCCGCCTCCGGGAGCACCCCCTTCGTCCGCGAGGCCCAAGCGGAGGCGCGTCGGCGGGGTGCGCTCACCATCGCCTTCGCCTGCAACCCCGGGAGCCCGCTCCTCGAGGAAGCGGAACTTCCGGTACCGCTCGCCACCGGCCCCGAGTTCCTCGCCGGCTCCACCCGCATGACCGCCGGCACCGCCCAGAAGATCGCCCTCAACCTGCTCTCGACCCGGATCATGATCGCGCTAGGCCGGGTCTACGAGGGGCGGATGGTGGCGCTGGTGCCGGCCAACGCAAAACTCCGCGAGCGGGCGCGGCGGATGGTGGCCGAGCTCACGGGAGCCCCGCCCGAGGCGGCCGGGGAGGCGCTCGAACGGGCCGGCGGCGACGTCCGGCGCGCGGTGCTGATCCTCGACGGATTGTCGCCGGAGGAGGCCGCGCAACGGCTGGCAACGGCGGAGGGCGATCTGCGTCGCGCGCGCGGGCGCTGACATTCCTGACTGTTCCCGGAACAGCCGTCACCGCAGTCGCGCCGCGCGGGGAGCGCCGAGCCCTCAGGGACGCGCGATCCGACCGCCGCAGACCGGTGTCCGGGCGCCGGTGGTGGTCGGGAAGGAGGTCGGCAGGCCCCGCAGCACCCGCACCGCCAGATAGGCGAAACACTGGGCCTCGAGCGCGTCCCCGTCGGCGCCGACGGCCTCGATGGCGGTCACCGGCGCTTCCAGCCGTGCCGCCAGCATCGCCATCAGCACCGGATTGCGTCGGCCGCCGCCGGTCACGAGCCAGCGCCGCGGCGGCGCCGGCAGCCAGCGGCAGGCCTGCGCCACGGCGGCGGCCGCGAGGGCGGTCAGGGTCGCGGCCCCGTCGGCCGGCGCCAGACCCTCGGCGAGAGAGGCGGGGAAGTCCTGCCGGTCCAGGCTCTTCGGCGGCGGCCGCTCGAAGAAGGGGTGGGCGAGAGCGGCTTCCAGCCGTTCCTCGTCGATCCGCCCGGCCGCCGCCAGACGGCCGTCCTCGTCGCAGGGACGGCCGAGATGGCGGGCGGCCCAGTCGTCGATCGGCGCGTTGCCCGGTCCGGTGTCGAAGGCGAGCAGTTCCCCGCCCTCACCGATCCAGGTGAGATTGGCGACACCGCCGATGTTGAGGACGGCCACGGGTCGCTCGAGGTCGCGGGTCACGCAGGCGTGGTAGATCGGGGCCAGCGGCGCGCCCTCGCCGCCGGCCGCCAGATCGGCGCTGCGGAAATCCCACGCCACGGGACATCCGAGCCGGCGGGCGAGGCGAGGCCCGTCGCCGATCTGGAGGCTCCGCCCCTCGGCGGGGCGGTGGAGGACGGTGTGGCCGTGAAAACCCACGAGATCGGGCCGCGGCAGACCGGCCTCCGCGAGCAGCGCCCGGACGGCCCGCGCGTGGAGCTCGGTGAGCGCCTCTTCCACTGCCGCTCGCTGCGCCGGATCCCGCGCACCGTCCCGGACCAGCGCGTCGAGACGGGTGCGGAAGTCCGCCGTGTAGGGAAAGCAGCGGGTGGCGAGCGGCACCGCGAGATCCTCGCCGTCGGTGTGCAGCAGCGCGGCATCGATCCCGTCCATGGAGGTGCCGCTCATCAATCCGACGGTGAGGTGGGCTCTCGAATGCGCCATCTGCCTGATCTACACAGGGAGCATCGAAAGGACGGGAGATCGGTCATCGTCGCCACGACCACGCTCAGGGGCTCGATCCTGACCCCGGACGGCTGGTACCGCGGCCGCATCGTCTTCGACGCGCGCATCCGGGCCGTCGAGGGGCAGCCCGCCGAGCCGGCTCCGCCCTATCTGCTTCCGGGTTTCGTCGATCTCCACGTGCACGGTGGCGGCGGCGCGGACGTGATGGAGGGCGAAGCGGCGGTGCGTCGGGTCGCGGCCTTCCACGCCCGTCACGGCACCACTTCGCTGCTCGCCACCACGGTGACCGCGCCACCGGAGGCGCTCGAGGCCGCGTTCCACGGCATCGCCCGGGCGATGGCGAGCCCGGGGGAGAGGGCGGCGCGGATCCGCGGCGTGCATCTCGAAGGTCCCTTCATCAGCCCGCAGGCGCTCGGCGCACAACCGCCCCACACCCTGCCGCCGGACCCGGATCTGGTGCGGCGGCTGGCGGCGGTCGCGCCCATCCGGGTGGCCACGGTGGCGCCGGAAACGGATCCGGACGATCGGCTGCTCGCCGCCTTCACCGAATTCGGCACGCGGCTGCAGATCGGGCATACCCGCTGTTCCTATGCCCGCGCCCGTGCGGCCCTCGCCGCCGGTTACGCCGGTTTCACGCATCTCTTCAACGCCATGAGCGGCTGTGCGCACCGCGATCCCGGGGCCGCCGCGGCCGCTCTCGCCCACGCGGAATGGGCGGAGATCATCCCCGATCTCGCCCATGTGGATCCCGGCATGATCCTCGCGGCGCGGCGCGCCGTTTCCGGCCTCTACGGGGTGACGGATGCGGTGGCCGCGGCCGGGATGCCGGACGGTCCCTACCGTCTCGGCACCCATCGCATCGAGAAGCGGGGCGGCACGGTGCGTCTCGCCGACGGTCGGCTGGCGGGCAGCGTGCTGACCATGGACCGGGCGCTGCGCAATCTCGTCGCCATCGGCCTGCCGCTCGACGAGGCGGCGCACCGCCTGTCGACCCTCCCGGCCGCGTATCTGGGGCTCGCCGATGCGGGACGGCTTGCAGCAGGCCTCGCCGCCGATCTCGTCGAGCTCGACGGCGACCTGCGTCTCCGTGCCGTCCATGTCGCCGGCCATCGCGTGGTGCCGGCCACGGACGGGGAATAGCCGGCGGCCCGCCCGGTCTCAGGAGGGCCGCAGCTTTTCGATTCCGAGGCTCTTGAGCACGTATTTCTCGAAGATGTTCTCCGCCGTGCCCTTGCGCACCTTGCGCAGGAAGTAGCGCTCGAAGGCCACCTTGGCGTAGTGGACCCACTTGCCCTTCTTCATCCAGTTGACGTTGCGCGGCGGCATCTCGGGCATGGCGACGAAGGCGATGCCGGTGTCCCCCATGTCGGCGAGACAGATGGCGTTCCAGCTCGCCACCGCCTCGGGCTGGCGCCCATCGATGGCGGCCCGGATGTTGAGGGCGGAGGCGTGGGCCATGGTTTCGATCATGTAACCGGTCTTGGGGACGCCGGTGGGCACGGGCGTGGGTTCGATGGGCGGAATGGCGACGCAGACGCCGACCCCGTACACGTTGGGATAGGTGGGGTTGCGCTGGAACTCGTCGATCAGCACGAAGCCGCGGGGGTTGAGGAGCCCCTCGTTGCCGGCCAGCGCGTCGATGCCCTTGAAGGCCGGCAGCATCATGGCGTGGGCGAATTCGAGCTCGTGGCGCTTCTTCTCGCGGCCCTCCTCGTCCACCTCGAGGACGTGCATGCGACCGGGCTCGACCTTCTCCACCTTCGCGTTGGTGATCCAGTTGACGTGGTGCTGACGCAGCTCCGATTCGAGCATGCCCTTCGAATCGCCGACGCCGGCGAGGCCGAGATGGCCGATGTAGGGCTCCGAGGTGACGAAGGTCATGGGCACCCGGTCCCGCAGCCGGCGACGGCGCAGCTCGGCGTCCATGATGAAGGCGAACTCGTATGCCGGGCCGAAGCAGGAGGCCCCCTGCACGGCGCCGACGACGATCGGCCCCGGAGCGGCCAGAAAGCCTTCCCAGGCACCGGCCGCCGCCTTGGCGTGCGGGGTGGTGCAGATCGAGGTCGTGTGACCTTGCGGCCCGAGACCCTCCACTTCCTCGAAGGCGAGCTTGGGGCCGGTGGCGATCACCAGGTAGTCGTAATCGATGCCGCCGCCGTCGGTGAGCTCGATGCGATTGCCCGCACAATCCACGCGCTGCGCGCCGACGCTCAGGAAGTCCACTTCCAGCCGGTCGAACACCGGCTTCATCGGCACGAGGATGTCCTCGGGCTCGCGCCAGCCCACCGCCACCCAGGGGTTGGAGGGGGTGAAACTGAAGTCGGGATTGTCGGAGATCACCGTGATGCGGTCTCCGGGGCGCCGCAGCTCGGCCAGCTCGAAGGCGGTGGTCACACCGCCGACGCCGGCGCCAAGAACCACGATGTGTGCCATGCTCGCTCCTTCCGGACCTGTGTGCTGGCGAGGCCGTGAACGTGCCGCATTCTAAATCAGGCGCTTCTAATATGCCAGTCCGGAACGTAATTTTTCCGGCCCGGAACGCCGGACCGCCACCGATGTCGGGAGGCGCTCAATCCTCGAGGGTGACCGGGCTCTTGAAGCCCGGCGGCTTGATCGCGAGGAGCGCGCATTTCACCTGACGCAGCAGCGATTCGGCGGTGCTGCCGAGCAGCAACCCGGCGAGATGGGACTGCACATGCGTGCCGACCACGATGAGGTCGATCCCGAGGCGGTCCGCTTCCTCCGCGATGGTGACCTCGGGCCGTCCCTTGACGAGATGCAGCTCGATCCGAATCGGGCGCTCACGGAAGGGCTCCACGAGCGCCTCCAGGGCCGCGGCGTGGCGCTCCCGCTCCTCGGCGACCATCGCCTCCACCTCCTCCTTCGCGGCCTTGCCGAACGCGCGACCGCGCAGCGCCGTTTCGCCGTAGAGCTCCCAGACGTGGAGGACGTGGAGCTCCGCCTGGTCGATCTCGGCGATCGAGCTCGCGAGCTCGAGAATGGTGACCTGCAGCTCGGGGGCGCCGTCGGCGCGCAGATCGACCGCCGCCAGGATGCGGCCGTAGCGGGCGTGGGGCGTGGGCTTGTCGATCCACACGGGGCAGGGGCAGAGCTCGATCAGGCGGGTATCGAGGGTGCCGAGGACGTGGGCCATCAGACCCTCGTCGGGCGAGGCCGTCTTCATCACCAGATCGTGGCCCTCGCGCAGCACCTCCCGCACCACCGCCAGATGAGGCCTGCCGATCAGCACCTTGCAGCGCAGCTCGGGGCGCTGGGCTCCGAGAGAGCGGGCCACCTCGCGCAGCTCCGCCTCCGACTGGTCGAGAATGGTCCGGTAGAGCTTGTCGGTCACCTTGCGCGTGCATTCGCCGGGGCCCACCCTGTCCGGTTCCTCGACGACATGGGCCAAGGTCAGCACCGCGCCGTTGCGTCGGGCGAGATCCGCCGCCCGGTCGAGGGAGGCGTTGTGCTCGGGTTCGTCCTCGAACAGGTAGAGAATTCGCTTGAAACGTCGCATCGGTCCCGCTCGCGCCTCTCCGGCCCCATCCCGGGCGGGCCGAACATGACATGATCGCGGAAGGAGGCAAAGGGGGCAGGGAGCGCGGCTGCGGCCGTCGCCGGAGCGGCCTGCGTACCGCGTGATGTCTTCCCGTCGCCGGCGGTCGCGGCAATACGACCGATAGGGTAAATCGCCTGTTGCCTATGACAGCATCCCGCTGTAACAGCGACGTTTGGGGCGTGCGCTCGCGATGCCCCCGGGGTCCGGCTCGTGTCGGCCGTGGCGCCGCTCACAGGCACCGTGGCGGGCGCCATCGCCCGCTCCCGAAACGACACAACGCGTGGAACGACAAACAAAACCGTACGCTCGCCCGATGCTGCCATTCAGTCGCAACGACCTCGAGAAGCTGTTCCCGGATTCCGTCTGGACCAAGGCGGAGGATCTGGTCGCCAGCGGCGCCCTCGTGGACGTCAACGTGGAACGCGACGGCCGGTCGATCACCGGTCGCGTGCGCGGCCAGCGGCGAACGCCCTACCTGACGCGGGTGAAGATCGCCAACGGTCGCGGCGGCCGCGTCCGCCTGTCGAGCACCTGCACCTGTTTCGTCTCCGACTGCGAACATGTGGCCGCCATGCTGCTCGGGGTGCTCGAACGCTCCGCGGTGCCGGCCACCGACGACGTGACCTCGACCATCGACCAGGAACTCGAAACCTGGGTCCGCAACGTCGGTCAGGCGGTACGCGACCTCGCCTCTCGCACCGGAGAGACGGGGGACAGCATCCTCTACGTGCTGGAGCCCGCCCAGCGCTCCTGGTCCGATCTCGGGCTCGCGCAGCCGATCGCCGTCAATCTCGTGCGAGCGAAGCGGCTGCGGGAAGGCATCTACGGGCGCGAGCATCCGCTGGCGATCGCCAATCTCACCGCCGAGGAGCCGCCCGCCTTCGTCACCCTCGACGATCAGGTCATCGGCCGACTGCTGGGCGGGGTGCCATCTCCCTTGCGACGCCTCGGCGGCAGTGCCGATGCCGAGACCCTGACCCGGATGATCGCCACCGGCCGCTGCTTCTGGCGGAGCGTGCGGGGGACGCCGCTGCATCTCGCCGATCCGCGGCCGGGACGGCTCGCCTGGCGCTTCGACGGCGAGGGCCGCCAGCGCCTGCTTTGCGAACTCGACGAGATGCACGAGGAGATGCTGATCACCTCGCTGGGCGGGCCCTGGTACGTCGACATGCGCTCGGGTGCCTGTGGGCGCATCGAAACCGGGGTACCGCCGCAGCTCGTCTCCCTTCTTCTGCGCGCTCCGGCGGTGCCCCCGGCGGCTGCCACCCTGGTGCGCCAGAAGCTGGCCGCCCATGCCGACCGGATTCCCCTGCCGGAGCCGCTGCGTCGGCGCGAGCGGGTGGACGTGACGCCGACGCCGGTCCTGCACCTGCACTGTCCGACCATCACCGTGGTTCGCGGCACCGGCTGGAAACGCGAGGAGGAGGAGGTGATCGTGCCGCTGGCCCGGCTCGGCTTCGACTATGCCGGGGCGATGGTCCACTGGCACGACCGCCGCAGCGAGATCAACCACGTGGTGGACAACCGGCTGCTGGTGATCCCGCGCAGCAGCGTCTTCGAGATGCAGATGGTGGAGCGCCTGAACGCCCTCGGGCTGCAGCCGCTGGGTCCCGTCGGTCTGGGGCGTTTCGCGCCCGAGAACCTGCGCCAGGACTTCACCTTCGAGGAGGACGAGGACGACGACGTCAGCCTGCGCTGGGTGGAGTTCAACCACAACGAGATCCCGCGGCTGCGCGCCGAGGGCTGGAAGATCACCTTCGATGCCGGCTATCCCTACGAGGTGGTGACGCCGCCCGCGAGCTGGCAGGCGGAGGTCACCGAGACCGGCACCGACTGGTTCGAGTTCGATCTCGGCATCGACATCGACGGCAAGCGGGTGCCGCTGTTGCCCGTGCTGCTCGACCTCTTCGAACAGGCGCGCGACACCATGACCCCGGCGGCGCTCGAGGAGTACGGCGACGAACCCATCTACGGCACCCTGCCCGACGGGCGCATCCTGCCCATCCCGGCGAGCCGGTTGAAGGCCATCCTCGAGGCCCTGTTCGAGGTGTTCGAGACCGGGCGCATCGACCGGGCGGGCCGCGTCCGCCTGTCCCGGGCGCAGGCGGCGCGGCTCGACGTCATCGAGCGCGGCGTGCCGCAGGGCGCCATCGCCTGGAAGGGGGGCGAGAGGTTGCGGGAGATCGCCCGTCGGCTGCGCGAAAGCGGAGACCTCGCCGAGCTTCCCCAGCCGCCGGGGCTGGCGGCCGAGCTGCGCGGCTATCAGCGCCAGGGCATGGCGTGGCTCCAGTTCCTCGCCGAAGCCGGTCTTTCGGGTGTCCTCGCCGACGACATGGGGCTCGGCAAGACGCTGCAGACCCTGGCCCACATCCTGTGGGAGAAGAAGCGGGGAAGGCTCGATCGCCCGGCTCTCGTGGTGGCGCCGACCAGTCTCATCCCCACCTGGCGCAGCGAGCTCCGCCGTTTCGCGCCCGATCTGCGGCTGCTCGTGCTCCACGGCAACCGCCGCCAGGAGCTGTTTCCGCTGATCGACCGCCACGACATGGTGCTCACCTCCTACACCCTGCTGTTGCGGGATGCGGAAGAGCTGCTGCCCCGCGAGTGGCGGCTCGTGGTCCTCGACGAGGCGCAGGCGATCAAGAACCCGTCCACCAAGCTCGCCCGCACCGCATGCCAGCTCAAGGCCGACCACCGGCTGGCGCTCACGGGCACGCCGATGGAGAACCATCTGGGCGAACTGTGGTCGGTGTTCCATTTCCTGCTGCCGGGGCTGCTGGGCGATCGCGAGACCTTCCGCCGCGTGTTCCGGAATCCCATCGAGAAGGAGGGCGACGGCCAGCGCCAGGCCCTCCTCGTAAATCGCATTGCGCCTTTCATGCTGCGCCGGACCAAGGAGCAGGTGGCCGCCGAGCTGCCGCCCAAGGCCGAGGTGCTGCGGGAGATCGAGCTCACCGACGAGCAGCGCGATCTCTACGAGAGCGTGCGCCTCGCGGTGCACGCGCGGGTGCGGGAGGAGATCGAGCAGCGCGGTCTCGCACGCAGCAACATCGCCATTCTGGAAGCCCTGCTGAAGCTGCGCCAAGTCTGCTGCGATCCGAGGCTCCTCAAGAACCTGGGCGAGCGGACGGCGCCGCCGAGCGCCAAGTTCGAGCTGTTGATGGAAATGCTCGGCAACATGGTGGAGACCGGTCGGCGGATCATCGTCTTCTCGCAGTTCGTCGAGATGCTGGGGCTGATCGAGGCCGGTCTCAGGAAACGCCATCTTCCCTTCGCGGTCCTCACCGGCCGTACCCGCGACCGCGAAGCCCCGGTGCTGCGTTTCCAGAAGGGCGAGGTGCCGATCTTCCTGATCAGCCTCAAGGCCGGCGGCACCGGTCTCACCCTGACGGCGGCGGACACCGTGATCCACTACGATCCCTGGTGGAATCCGGCGGTGGAGGCCCAGGCCACCGACCGTGCCCATCGCATCGGCCAGGACAAGACGGTCTTCGTCTACAAGCTCATCGCCAGCGGCACCGTCGAGGAGCGCATGGTGGAGCTCCAGCAACGCAAGAAGGCGCTGGTGGAAGGCGTGTTGAGCGGTGCCCGTACCGGCCTCACCTTCACCGAGGAGGACATCGAGACCCTGTTCGCGCCACTGCCCGAATAGGAGGCTGCGTCGGCGCCGCGCGGCCCGCCGCTCCCGGGACCCGTTGACCGGGCGGCGGCCGGTGCGCATCTGGAGGGCGGAGCCGCCGACGGGGCCGCCCTCGGGGGAGGAGGTGGCGATGGCATGCGCGGGGATGCCGGGTCGGAGCGATCGGGCTTCGTCGGAGGTACGGGCCCGGATCGGCACCTCCGGCTGGGCCTATCCCGACTGGCGGGAGGTCTTCTATCCGCGGGGTCTGCGGCCGGCCGAATGGCTGGCCTACTACGCCCGCGTCTTCGACACGGTGGAGGTCAACGCCAGCTTCTACCGGCTGCCGACGGAAAGGCTCGTCGCCGGTTGGCTCGCACGCACGCCGCCGCATTTCCGCTTCGCCGTCAAGGCCTGGCGGGCGATCACCCACTTCCGTCGCCTCGAGGACTGCGCCGACCTGCTGGATCGGTTCTTCGCCCGCATCACCCTCTTCGGCGACCGGCTCGGTCCGGTCCTGTTCCAGCTGCCGCCCCGCTTTCCGGTCGACGCCGACCGCCTCGCCCGCTTCCTCGAACGGCTGCCCGCGGGGCAGCGCTACGCCTTCGAGTTCCGCGATCCGAGCTGGCACGTCGAGCCCGTCTACCGGACCCTGCGCGCGTTCGGCGCCGCCTTCTGTCCGTTCGATCTCGCGGGCCTCACGGGTCCGCGGGTGGTGACCGCCGGTTTCGTCTACGTGCGTCTCCACGGTCACCGGCATCGCTACCGGGGGGCCTATGGCGAGGCCCTGCTCGCCGACTGGGCCGCCTGGCTGCGCCGCCGGCTGGAGGAGCGTCGGGAGGCCTGGATCTATTTCGACAATACCGACGAGGCGGCCCATGCCGTCACCGACGCGATTCGTCTCGGACGCCTGCTCGGGACGTCGCCCCCGGAAAGCGCGCTGCCGTTAACCCTTCGGTAAGAGCCCCGAGCCTATGCTCCCGGGGTCGGCGGACGGCCCGCCCCCGGGGATCCTCGCCAACCGGGGTGCCGACGAGCCGGCTGCGCGATGCCCCTCCCACCGCTGTCTCGAGAGGTGACCGGTGTTGAGCCTGTTGGAGAAGAAGCCCCCCACGAGGTCGATCCGGCGGACGGTCACGCCGACCGGCAGGGAACGCCGGTTCCGCAGTCGCGATTTCATCCTCAGCAAGACCGACCTGAAGGGGCGTATCACCTACGCCAACGACGTCTTTCTCGCCATCTCCGGTTTCACGGAAAAGGAAGTGATGGGCGCGCCGCACAGCATCGTCCGCCACCCGGACATGCCGCGCTGCGTGTTCCAGTTCTTCTGGGAAACCATCGCATCCGGGAACGAGATCTTCGCCTACGTCGTCAACCTCTGCAAGAACGGCGACCACTACTGGGTGCTCGCCCACGTCACCCCCACCTTCGACGCCGACGGGCAGATCGTCGGCTACCACTCCAATCGCCGCTCGCCCGACCGCCGGGCAGTCGCGGAGATCAAGGAGATCTACGCGGAACTTCTGGCGATCGAAAACGGGCACCAGGACCGCAAGGCCGGGCTCGCCGCTTCGCGCTCGGCCCTCGACAGGATGCTGGCAGACAAGGGGTTGTCCTTCAATGAATTCGTCCTCTCCCTCTGAGAACGGAGCCGCCCGCGACCGTCGCGGCGAACGGCGTCGTCCCGCCGTTCCCCGCTTCGACGACTCCTCGCTCGGCCTCGCCGCGATCACGGCGACGATGGCCGCCCTGGTCGGCGGATTGCAGATACTGGGTGTCGGCGGGGAAGGTGTCGGCGGCTGGCTGGCCGCCGGGACCACGGCGCTCGCATCGCTCGCCGCGGCCCTCGCCTGGCGGGCGAGCAACCGCCTGCGCAAGATCGCCCGGGTCTGTGCCGCGGCCGCCCAGGGCGATCTGCAGCAGCGGGTCGTCTTCCTCGGCGACCGCGGACTGCTGCGCTCGCTCGCGCGCGACGTCAACCGCCTCTCCGACCTCGGAGACACCTTCGTGCGCGAACTGGGCCAGACCCTCGGCCATGTCGCCAACAACCAGTACTACCGGCGCATTCTGGTACAGGGGTTGTCGGGAGATTACGCGCGGTGGGCGGGCATCGCCAACGAGCAGATCACCCGCATCGCCGAGCGCAGCAAGAGCTTCCAGCAGCTGACGGGACAGTTCGAGGCCGAGGTGAAGAGCGTCGCCGACGATGTCGGCACCACCGCCGAGCGCCTCGGCGGCATCGCCCACGAGGTCGGACAGGCGGCCGAGGAAAGTGCCGGCAACGTGCAGAACGTGGCCGCCGCGGTGGAGCAGCTCACCGCTTCGGTGCAGGACATCGCCGGCAACGCGACGCTGTCGGCGGACGTGGTGCGCTCGGCGGCGGCGGAGGCCGAGCAGTCGCGGGAGGCGGCGGCCCGTCTCACCGAGACCGCCGAGCAGATCGCTTCGGTGGTGGAGACCATCCGCGACATCGCCGAGCAGACCAACCTGCTGGCCCTCAACGCCACCATCGAGGCGGCCCACGCCGGCGAGGCGGGCAAGGGCTTCGCGGTGGTGGCGGGCGAGGTCAAGACCCTGGCCGGGCAGACCGGCAAGGCGACCGAGACCATCCGGCGCCGGGCCGAGGACATGCGCCAGGTCATCGGCGACGTGACGGCGGTTCTCGGTCGCATCGCCGCCAGGGTGGGTGAGGCGGACACCGCGGCCTCCTCCATCGCCTCGGCCGTGGAGCAGCAGGCGGCGGTGGTGCAGGACATCGCCCGGCGCATGGACGAGGTGTCGCGCGCGGTGGGTACCGTGACGGCCGCCGTCGGCTCGATCGAAGGCGTCTCCGAGGACAAGACCCTGGCGGCCGCGGTAGCCGACCTCGACACCCGGGCCAAGGCCCTGCGCGAGCAGATCGACGGCTTCCTGCAGGCGGCCCGTCAGGTGGCCTGACCGCAATCGCCGAGTTGGTGGGTGACGCGGCGGCTTCCGTTCGGGAAGCCGCCGCGAACCGTCCGCGGGACCGCCGCCGTCCGGCGGCCCCCCTCACGAAGGGGCGCCACGGGCCTCGCCCGGGCGGCGTCTCCGCGTACCCGCCGGGCGTCCGGCAGATCGGGCCAGCCGGGACCGTCGGGCCGGTTCCGGCGCCTCAGCCGCCGCCCCCCACGGTCCGGTCCGTGCTCCGCCGGGCGGCGAAGAAGCGGCGCAGCAGCGCCGCACTCTCGCGCTCGCCGATGCCGCCGTAGACCTCCGGCCGGTGATGGCAGGCGGGACTGTGGAAGATCCGTGGGCCGTGATCGACGCCACCGCATTTCTCGTCCTCGGCGCCGTAGTAGAGACGTCGCAGGCGGGCGAGGCCGATGGCGTAGGCGCACATCGGGCAGGGCTCGAGGGTGACGTAGATGTCGCAGCCCGAAAGGCGGGGCGCTCCCAGTCGCGCCGCCGCCGCGCGGATCGCCAGCAGTTCGGCATGGGCGGTCGGATCCTGCCGCGCCTCCACGGCGTTGCCGCAGGCGGCGAGAAGCCGACCGCCTCCGTCGACGATCACCGCCCCCACCGGCACCTCGCCCCGTGCCGCCGCCGCCCTGGCCTCCGCCAGGGCCCGCGCCATCGGCGAGCGGCGCGGGCTCACGAGCCGAAGGCCGGTCGATCGGCGAAGGTGACGACGAAGCTCGCCGCCGCCGCCGGCGGATCGACCAGTCGCGCGTCGAAACGTGCCGTCGCCCCCGGAGGGAGGCGACGCCGGGGGGGATCGAACAGACCGAAATCCAGCTCCCGCCCTTCGGCATCGAGCAGGGCCACCCGGAGCGGCGGCAGGATCCGTTCCTCGCGGGTCGGATTGACGATCTCCCCCGTCACCCGGAGGATCGTGATGCCGCGTTCCTCGATCCGCTCCGAACCGAGATCACGCAGTTCGAGCTCCAGCGACATGGTGACCGGCAGGCCGAGCTGGCGATAGAGAGTGGCGGTCTGCGGCCAGGCGGCGACGATCTCGTTGCGTCCGAGCAACACCCCGGCGAGCAGCAGCACTACCAGCACCACCAGCAACCAGCCGACGATGGCGAGGGTGGCGGGGCGCCCGCGAGCCCCGGTCGGAGTCGCGGCGCCGGTCTCCGGCGGGCGTTCGATCGGCGAGTTATCCGGCAGCGGCGGCGGCTCCGGCTCGCCGGCCGGTGGCTCCGCGAACCAGCGATGCCCGCATTGCGAGCAGCGGACCATCTTGCCCCTGGGAGCCAGCGCCTCGGGATCGATCCTGAACCGTGTCTGGCAGTTCGGACAGGTGATGATCATCGATGCCGGAGGTCCTCGACCGGGCAGCGCGGATATCTCGCGGAAGTTGATAGAACCCTGGACGACCAAACCGTTTTGTGCAAGTGTATCCGCACTCTCGCCATTGTCGAGGTTCCCCTTGGCACCGCAAGAGAGGGTCGTTCTCCGTCTGCGGTCGGTCAGCATGCGCTACGCTGCTGGTGCCGAGGTTCTGCACGATATCGACCTGACGCTCAAGGCGGGGAGCTTCCGTTTCCTGGTCGGCCCCAGCGGTGCCGGGAAGACTTCGCTGCTGCGGGTGATCGGCCTGTCGGTGCCCATCTCCAGAGGGTCGATCACCCTGTTCGGTCGTGACGTCGCCGGTCTCGATCCCGGCCAGCTCGCGCGGCTGCGTCGCCGCATCGGCATCGTCTTCCAGGACTTCCGCCTCCTCGACCACCTCACGGCCTTCGACAACGTGGCCCTGCCGCTGCGGATCAACGGGGTGTCGGAAGACGCGGTTTCCCGGCTGGTGTCGGAACTGCTCGCATGGATGGGCCTCGAGACGCTCGCTCCGCTGCCGCCGCCCGAACTCTCCATCGGCGAGCGACAGCTCGTCGCCGTCGCCCGGGCGGTGATCACCCGACCCGATCTGCTGCTCGCGGACGAACCGCTGAGCAATGTGGACACCCAGCGGGCGGAACGGCTGATGTACCTGTTCACCGAGCTCCACCGCCGGGGTACCGCGGTCCTGCTCGCCACCCACAGCAACGAGCTGCTGCAGCGCCACCGCTTTCCCATCCTGGAGATGGTCGCGGGACGCCTCAGGAGCGGCTCTCTCTCCTCTCCGCTGGCGGCGGTGGACTGAAGGCGGGCGGATGGGGGAGGTCGAGCTCGATCTGCCGCTGGCCGGACAGGGTGTCGGCCGCTTCACCCAGTGGATCGTCGCGGCCGCCACCAGTCTCGCGGTGCTGGCGCTGGCGGTGGCGGCGGTCGCCGATGCGACCTTGCGCGAGATGGCGCGACAGCCGGTGGTCCTGACGGTGGCCCTGCCCGCCGGCGCCGGACCCGCCGAGGTGGCGGCGGTGGTGACGCTGCTCGAGAAGAGCCGGGGCGTGGCCTTCGCCGAGCCGGTCGACGAGGAGGAACTGGCGCAGCTCGTCGAACCCTGGCTGGGCGATGCCGGGGCGGGACGCGGGCTGGCGATTCCGCCGTTGATCGACGTCACGTTCGAGCCCGGCTTCTCGCCGGACGTCGAAGCCCTGTCGGCGGCCCTGCGACGCCTCCAGCCGGAGGTGGTGGTGGGGCGGAACGAGCCCGCCGACCCGCGTCCCGCGGAAGCGATCCGCAACCTGCGGGCCCTCGCCGCCCTGGCCTCGGTGCTGTTCGTCGGCTTCGGCGTCGCGGGCGTCGCGGCGGTCACCCACCTCAGTCTGCGGAACTACGCCGAGACCGTCGATCTCCTGCAGCAGATGGGGGCCGCCCATCGCTACGTGGCGCGGCAGTTCGAGGACCATGCGGTGCGTTGCGGCCTGCGCGGCGGCCTGTTCGGCTTCGTTCTCGCCGCCGTCATCCTGCTGGCTGCCATCGAGGCGGGCACGGCCTTCGGGCTCGGCCTGTTCCCCGGCCGGGGGCTGCGTCCCGTCGACTGGGTACTGCTGGCGGTGGTGCCGGTGATCACGGTCCTTCTGACCGCGCTCGCGGCCCGTCTCGTTGCCGGTCGCGGGCTCTCCCGAGCGGCTTAACTCTTGCCATCGTCCCGGACGCGGGGCTTTGGTGGCCTCCGCGGAGCGCTTCGGGAGGAGCCAGCGCATGCGGGTACGACCCGGTCAGCGGCTGCGGGCCGGCCTCTTCAACCTGGGCTTCTATCTGTGGACTGCCGGGCTGGCGGTGGCGGTGCTGCCGGCCGCCCCGTTCATGGGGGCACCGGCGATGCGCGCCTATGCCCGTTTCTGGCTGCGCGGTACCCAGGCCATGCTGCGGCACATCGTCGGCCTCGACCACGAGGTCCGGGGGCTCGAGCGGCTGCCGCCGGGCCCGGTGATCATCGCCAGCAAGCATCAGTCGGCCTGGGAGACCCTGTTCTTCCATCTGGTGCGCCCGGAGCTGGTGATCGCGCTCAAGGAGGAGCTGACCCGCATCCCGCTCTTCGGCTGGTACCTGACGATCGCCGGCAGCATCCGCATCGACCGGCGGGGGGGCGGCCGGGCGCTGCGCTCGCTGCTCGAGGGGGCCAGACGGGCGGTGGAACGGGGCGAGAGCGTGCTGATCTTTCCCGAGGGCACCCGCAGGCCGCCGGGCGCGCCGCCCGCCTACAAGCCCGGTGTGGCCGCCCTCTACGCGGCGCTGGGCGTCCCCTGCGTGCCGGTGGCGCTCAATTCGGGCCTCTACTGGGGGCGACGCAGCTTTCTCAAGCATCCCGGGCGGATCGTGGTCGAGTTCCTGGAACCGATCCCGCCGGGCCTGCCGCGAGCGACCTTCGTGCGCCTCCTCGAGGCACGCATCGAGACCGCCACCGAGCGCCTCCTCGCCGAGGCCGGCGGGAAGAGGGCGGAGGTCTCAGCCGCCGCGACCGCGGGCGGTGCTCACGAGGAGCCGCGGTCGTGATTCGTCGCGGGCGCTCGCGGAGGGCCGCGTTTCGCCGCCGCGCGCACCCCGCTGCCGGGTGGCGAGCCAGCGTTCGAACTCGGCCGGCGGCAGCGGCGCGGAGAACAGGAAACCTTGCAGGCTGGTGCAGCCCATTCCGGCCAGCAGCTCCGCCTGTTCGTGCGTCTCCACCCCTTCGGCGACGATCTCGAGGCCGAGGGTACGGCCGATGCCGACGATGGCTTCGACGAGCCCCCGCACGTCGCTCTTCCGGACCATTTCGTTCACGAAGGAGCGGTCGATCTTGATGGTGCTGACATCGAGATCCTTGAGCCGGGTCAGACAGCTGTAGCCGGTGCCGAAGTCGTCGATGGCGATGCGGACCCCGAGCGCCCGCAGTTCGGCCAGCGCCCGCATCGCCCTGTCGGTGTCGAGGACGGCGCTCTCGGTGATCTCGATCTCGATCTTGTCGGGTGCGATGCGCTCGCGGCTCAGCAGCTCCCCGAGCTCCGCCACCAGACCCTTGTGGCGCAGGGCGAGGGGCGAAAGGTTGACCGCGATGTGCGGCACACGGTCGCCGAGGTGGCGCAGGGCGTCGCAGGCGAGCCGGAAGCATTCGAGGGTGAAGGGAACGAGGAGATCGGAATCCTCGACCAATGGCAGGAAGGAGCCGGGGCCGAGCAGGCCGTACTCGGGGTGCTCCCAACGGGCCAGCGCCTCGACTCCCGCGAGCCTGCCGTCGACCGCGTCGATCTGGGGCTGCAGACGGACCCGGAACTGCCCGCTCCTGAGGGCGTCGTGCAGCTCCCTCTCGAGTCGGGTACGCTCGCAGAATTCGGCGTGGACCTCGCGGTCGAAGATGCAGAGGGCGGCCCCCGGTCGGCTCTTCGCCCGGCGCAGGGCGAGGCCGGCGAAGGTCTGCAGTTCGCGGGCCGAGCAGGCGTCCTCGGGATAGATGGCGAGGCCGAGGCTGGCGTTCAGATAGAGCTCGTGACCGTCGATCCGGAACGCCCGTTCGAACTCCGCGAGCAGACGCTGTGCGGCCTCGCGGGCGGTCTCCGCCGACTGCACCTCGCGCAGCAGCACGCCGAACTCGTCGCCGCCGAGGCGGGCGATCAGGTCGCGCGACCGCAGGCGCCCGGCGAGCCGCGCGGCGATCTGTTCCAGCACCGCGTCTCCCACCGCCTGACCCAGCGCCTCGTTGATGCGTCCGAAGCCGTCGACGTCGATCAGCAGCAGCCCGACCCCGTGCCCCTCCCGCCCGGCGGCGGAAACGGTGGTCACCAGCTCCTTCTGGAAAAGGGCGCGGTTGGCGAGGCCGGTGAGCAGATCGTGATGGGCGAGGCGGTCGACGGTCGCGATCGCCCGTGCGAGCTCGGTGACGTCGTTGACGCAGACGATCCGTCCGCGGTTCTCCCCCCAAGCGCCCACGAGCGGGGCTCCGGTCACCATCAGCTCCCGCTCCTCGCCGTCGATGCGACCGACGACCCGGTCGCGCGGGCCGTCCGGATCACCGTCGCAGTCGGCGAGCAGGGCCGACAGGCGGTCGGCGATGACTTCGTCCTCCGCCGCCCCCAGCATGCGGCGCAGTTCCGGGTTGGCGTACAGCAGCCCGCCGTCGGGGGCGAGCCGAGCGATGCCGAGCGGTGCCTGTTCGGCGAGGGTGCGGAAGCTGCGCTCGGCTTCCGCCGACCGTGCCCAAGCCTCCCGGGCGCCGTCCCGCTCGCGGCGCAGCAGGCGCGCCAGACGGGCATTGTCCTTCTCGAGGCGCACAAGCCGCAGGAAGGCCTTCTGCTGCCAATAGCCGGCACTCGCCAGCAGCAGGAAATAGAGGGGTACGAGGGCCGCAAGTTTCAGCGAGCCGGGACCGTCCGCGGTGGCGAAGGAAAAGGCGAGCGCGGCGACGATCGGCAGATCGTGGGCGAGAGCGGTGGGCAGATGGGGAGTCGACAGAATCATCGCCGCCGCCATCACGCCGCCGATCATGAAGATCACGAAGGGGCCGGTGTCGAAGGTGGTGACGTCCGGCATGTGCAGCACCAGTACCGACCAGACGAGGCCGGTCAGCGCCGAGCCGAAGGACAGCAGGGCGAAGCCCGGACCTGGCCGGGCCCGTTCGAGGGCGAACCGGCGGGCGGCGCTGGCGAGTCCCAGCTTGGCGATGAGCGCCATGGCCAGGGCGGCGCTCCACAGCACGAGATGGCGCGAGGGCAGCACGCCGGACAGCAGCCAGACCAGGATCGCGGCGTTGACGGTGCTCGCGACCACCGCCGCCGGCACCATGGAGACCAGGACCGCGAGCTGCTCATGGGCCGTGGCGGTGGCACCTTCACCGCCCCCCTTCGCCCCGGCACGTGTCGGATCTCGGGTGTCAAGTTCGGGTGCGACCACCGTGTTCTCTTCGGGCTGGAGGCGTTGCGGAGCGGCCCGCGAGCCGCCGGTTTCGACGACGCACCCTAACCGCGATTCCTTAATGACTTATTACTGCGCCGTTTTTTCGGAGAAGGGCGCGTCCTTCGCCCGGCCCCCCCGGTGGCGGCAAACCGCCGCACCGGACTGTCCCCGGAGGTCGCTGGCAGGCCAAGAATGGCGAAGACGGTGCCGGCGCACCATCTGCCCCCGCATCGGGGATGGCACGGGCAAGCGAGGAGGCGGAGGTGAAACTGGCGATCATCGGCGATGCCACGGGGATCGCGGACCGTGCGGCGGCTGCCGGCCTCGAGGTCCTCTGCTTCCCGACCTCGCACCGGGAGGGCGAGGCCCTCGAGGGTCGCGGACACCGCCTCGTCGAGGCCTGGACCGATTTCTTCGAGGCCCTGGAAGCGCCCCGGATCCATCTGCTCGACCTGCCCCTCGGTGAACGGCTGGACGCCGTGATCGACGAGGGTTCGGCCGTCATGGAACCCGGCGACGTGCTGGTCGATCCGGGCGGCAGCTGGTGGTGCGATACCCTGCGCCGCTATCGCCGGCTGCGCCATCGGGCCCTCTACTACGTCGACGCCGCCCTGTTCGGCGAGGGCGCGTCGGCCCTGCTCTTGGCGAGCGGCGATCCGGCCGGGGTCGAGATCGCCATGCCGGTACTCTCGCAGCTCGTGGCACCGGGTCGGGCCCACGCCTTCGGCTCGCCCGGCGCGGCCCACTACGCGCGGATGGTGGGCGACGGCGTCGCCACCGCCCTGGCTCAGGCCCACAGCGAGGCGGTGCAGCTCATGGAGGCCTGGCCGGGGGAGGCCGATCTCGAGATCGCCCGCGGCCTGTGGCCGTTCGAGAACATGCCGCCCGCGCCCCGCGACAGCTGGCTGCTGGACGATGCGGTGCGGCTCGAGGCGGCGGTGCCGCTGCTCGCCCAGGCGGTCATGCTGCGCATGGCCGAGCGGCTCGACGAGCACAGTTCCGAGCCGCCGGCGCCGCGCGTGGGCGGCTTCGGCCTGCCCGAGGACATCCTCTGAGCGGCCGCGCGCGAAGCGGGGGAGGAAGAACATGGAACGGGTGAAGCTCGGTGCCTCGGGGCTGTGGGTGAGCCCCCTGTGCCTCGGCACCATGATGTTCGGTGGCAGGACCGACGAGGAGGAGGCGGAACGCATCCTCGCTCTCGCAGCGTCGGCCGGGATCAACTTCGTCGACACCGCCGATGTCTACAACGACGGGCGTTCGGAGGAGATCGTCGGGCGGGCCCTCGCCGGCGAGCGGCGGCACTGGATCCTGGCCACCAAGGTGGGCAATGCGATGGGGGACGACCGGAACATGCGGGGGCTCTCCCGGCGCTGGGTACTGGCCGCCTGCGAGGCCAGCCTGCGCCGCCTCGGCACCGACTGGATCGACATCTACTACCTCCACCGCGAGGACCCCGCGACGCCGCTCGAGGAGACGCTGAGCGCCGTCGCCGATCTGCTGCGCGCGGGCCGCATCCGCTACTTCGGCCTGTCCAACTTCCGCGCCTGGCGGATCGCCGAGATCGTCCGCCTGTGCGATCGTGCCGGCATGCCCCGGCCCGTCGTCATGCAGCCCTACTACAACCTTCTCAACCGCCAGCCCGAGGTGGAGATCCTGCCCTGCTGCGCCTTCTACGGCCTGGGTGTGGTGCCCTACAGTCCCATCGCCAGGGGGGTGCTGAGCGGCAAGTACGACCCCGGGGCGCCGCCGCCGCCCGAAAGCCGCGCCGGCCGCGGCGACCGCCGCATGCTGGAGACGGAGTGGCGGCGGGAAAGCCTCGTCATCGCCGGCAGGATCAGGGAGCATGCGGCCACCCGCGGCATCACCCCGAGCCAGTTCGCGGTGGCCTGGCTGCTGGCCAACCGGATCGTCACCGCACCGGTGATCGGCCCCCGCACCGTGGAGCAGATGCGCGACTATCTCGGAGCCGTCGACTACCGTTTCACCGCCGAGGACGAGGCCTTCGTCGACGCGCTGGTACCGGTGGGCCACCCCTCCACCCACGGCTACAACGACCCGCAATATCCGGTCGAGGGACGCCGGCCCCGCTTCGCCGACGGCTGAGAGGGGCTCAGGAGGCCTTGTCCGGCTCCTTCAGGAGGTCCTCCACCCGCCACAGCAGGCGCTTGGCGAGATAGGGCGAGACCTTGAAGACCCGCCCCTCGAGCCGCTCTCGGAGGGCGGCCACCCGCTCCGTCACCGGGCGGGCCTCCTGTTCGGCCGCTTCGTCGTCGGCCCGTGCCTCGCCCTCGGCGTCCTCCGCGGCCTTCGGGCGCTCGCGAGGCGCCACTTCGCGGGCGGTGAAGGCGATCCAGTACTCGGCGTCGTCCCCTTCGCCGAAGACCCCCACCCGGGCCTCCACCTGCAGCCCGTCGAAGGCCGTGAAACGGGCGATCGGTGCATCTTCGGGAAGAGGCTTTTCCTCGGCGGCCGCGAGGTCGAGCATGGTGATGTTGCCGAGGGTGCCGGCCAAGAGCGAGGGCTTGGAGGCGTCCGGTTCGCGGCCCTCCGGAACCTCGGCCAGGGCGAAGGCATCGTCGTCGGGACCGGTCCGTTCGATCCGGACCTCGTCGGGCGAGCCGGGCCGCAGCAGCACCTCGGCCACGTCCCTGCGGGGCAGGCTCAGGATCGTGCGATCGAACCAGTCGAGGGGTTCTTCCGGAACGTCGAGCGCCCGGTCGGCGAGCCAGGCCTGGTTCTCCTCCGCGAGGCGCACGTAGCTGCCCGACTTGCCGGGCCCGTATAGGCTGAACTTGCGCTTGCCGATCACCACCCGGGCGATGGGATTGCCGTCGGCGTCGGCGAGGGTTATCTCCCGCGACTTCGCCCCTTCGACGTCCGGGGATTCGAGCTCCAGTCGCGCGAGCCGTTCCGGATCCGACGTCTTGGCCTCCACGAGCCGCATCTGGGCGAGGCCGAGGACGAGCTCGCGCACCTTGTCGCGCTCGACGGGGTAGTCCTGCTTCTCCTCGAGGACCCAGCCGTCCCCGGTGCGACGGGCGGTCATCGTGGCGCCGGCGGCACGCACCGTGATCCGTGCGACATCGCCGACCCGTGCCGCCAGCTCGGGCAGGAAGAGGGCATCGACGCGGGTCTGCGCCACCGGCAGGTCGCGGTTGGCGACGGCATAGGCGGCGAGACCGAGGCTCACGATGGTGGCGAGCGCGAGCGCGAGGAAACCTTTGGGCGACATGGCCGCAACCTCCTTTCCGTCGGTCTCAGGCGCCGGTCGTGACCTTGCGCCGGTAGCGCGCCCGGCGCACCAGCGCGAGGCCGACCGCCACCAGCCCCACCACGAGCGGCACCGCCCCGATGTTGGCGAAGCGGATGCGGGCCTTCAGGGTCTCGATATCGCGGCGCAGCGCCCGCTGGACCTCGCGCAGCTCCGCCCGCGTTTCCAGGATCTGGGTGCGGAACTCCTCGATCTCCCGCTGCTGCGCCTCGCTCAGCACCGCGGTTCCGGCCTCCTCCGACACCTGCAGCTTGCGGAGCTTGTCCTCGAGCTCGGAGAGCCGGTCGAGGAGTTCCTGTTCCTTGGCCCGGTAACGACGCTCGGCCTCGCGGCGGATGGCGATGATGCGGGTGAAGGGCCGCAGCGCCACGTCGCGCCCGCGGAGCGCCATCAGGACATCGCTGCCGGCCAGGAAGTCGAGGGCGTTGGCCACGAAGTCGGCGTTGCTCGCGAGCGGCAGCATCACCTCCTGCCCGAGCACGCTCTGCCGGGCGAGCCAGCTCCGGTCGTCGAGAATGTCGGTATCGGCGACCACGATCACGCTCACCGGCTCGGCGGCCTCGCTTCGGTGCTCGCCCGAACCGTCGGCACCTTCGGGCGGACCGTCCGGAAAGGCGGAGCGGAACCGACCCTCGACCACCGCCGCCATGTAGAGGGCCTCGTTGCCGGGTTCGTAGTCGCGCAGCAGCTTGAGGGGATCGGGGAACAGCCGGACCTCCTCGGCGTCGATCGCCATCGCCTGCGGCGAGGAGATGAGCAGGGGTGCGAGATCCACCTCCGCCCCCTCCTTCTTCGCGATGTAGCCGGCGGATGCGAGGTTCACGCGTTCGAGCTCGGCGGTGATCGGCTGGTCGGGATTGAGATGCGACCGGTCGAGGGACAGCCAGGCCAGATAGTCGACGATCTGCTGGCGCTGGCCGCTCGGGAACTGGACCTGCCGGGCGGCGCTCGGATCGGCCACCACCTTGTCCTCGTCGAAGGCGATGCCCCAGGCGTCGAACAGCCTGTCGAGGGAGGAGGAGGTGGGCTCCATGCCCGGCTGGCGCTGTCTCAGGGCCGCCGCCTCGGAATGCGGATCGACGAACACCAGCGCCTTGCCGCCGCCCAGCACGAACTGGTCGATGGCATAGAGGGTACGGTCGGAAAGCTGCTTGGGGTGGGCGATCAGCAGCAGGTCGATGTCCTCGTCGAAGCTGCCGATGTCGCCGCCCAGATAGCGGAGCTCGAACTGCTGGCCGAGCTGGCTGTACACCTGCCAGGGCCGGTACTGGAGAGCCGGATCGCCGTTCATGGGCAATCCGGTGATGAGCCCCACCACCGGCTTGTCCGGATAGGCCAGATTGTAGACGAGGCGGGTGAGATCGAACTCGAGGAAGCGCTCGCGTTCGGGCGAAAGGACGGCGATCACGTCGGCATCGTCGGTGCTGTTGGTGCCGGCGATGCCGAAGTAGCCGGTGGTGCCGTCGCCGAGGCTGATCGGCTGCAGGCCGAAGCCCACCGCCCGGTCCTCCTCCTCGGAGAACGGCTCGGGGTCGATGTAGCGCACGGTGATCCGCCCCTCGGCGGCCTCCGCGTAGGCCTTGAGGAAGTCGTGCACCCGGTCGGCGTAGGAGGCGAGGAAGGGGTTGGCCTCGCGGATTCCCGAGGAGACGTAGAGGCGCAGTTCCACCGGCTCCTCGAGCCGGCCCAGCAGCTCGAGCGTGCCCTCGGAGAGGGTGAACTGCCTGTCCTCGGTCAGGTCGATGCGCAGCGGGCGCAGAACGAGTGCCCCGAAGGTGTTGAGGGAAAAGAGGAGGATCAGGGCCAGCACCACGCCGGCGATGGCGAGGCCGCGTCGATCGAACGCTTTTCCGGACATGGACGCCATCCCCTCACGAAGCCTTCTTGAGCTCGGCCAGGAGCGCGTTGACGACGAGCGAGACGACGATCACCGAACCGAAGAACAGCACCGTCGACAGGCTCACCACACCCTTGGTGAGCTGGGTGAAATGGCTGACGAAGCTGAAGGAGGCGACGATCTCGACGAGCTGCGGCGGCGCCACGGCCCTGAGCGGCGATACCACGAGGTCGACGCCGGTCATGAGGAAAAAGAAACAGGCGGCGGCCGCCAGCACGAAGGCGATCACCTGGTTCTTGGTCAATGCCGACATGGCGGCGCCGATGGCGAGGAAGGCGCCCGCCATCACCCAGCTCCCCAGATAGCCGGCGAGAATGACGCCGTTGTCGGGATCGCCCAGGTAGTTGACCGTGATCCACACCGGGAAGGTGAGGGCGAGCGCGATGCCGGCGAACAGCCAGGAGGCCAGGAACTTCGCCACCACCACCTGGCTCATGGTCACCGGCAGGGTCATCAGGAGCTCGATGGTGCCGGTACGGCGCTCCTCGGCCCACAGACGCATGGCGAGCGCCGGCATGAGGAAGAGATAGAGCCAGGGGTGGAAGACGAAGAAGGATTCGAGATCCGCCTGACCGCGCTCGAAGAAGCCTCCGATGTAGAAGGTGAAACCGCCGGCCAGCGCCAGGAAGAGGAGGATGAAGAGATAGGCGAGCGGGGTGGCGAAATAGGCCGCCAGCTCCCGTTTCATGATGGTGGTCACGGCGCGCATTGTTCGTTCTTCCGTGCTTCAGGAGACGGTGGTGAGCTGGCGGAACACCTCCTCGAGGCGCCCCCGCTCGATGCTCGCTCCGTGGATCGTGAGACCCCGTTCCCGGGCCAGTGCCAGGACCTCGGGGGCGATGTCGGTGCCGTTGGCGGGCGCCACCAGGAACTCGACCACCCCGTCGACCTCACCGGTGCGCCGCACCTCGCGGACCCGGTTCAGGCCCGCCACCAGCTGTTCGAAGCCGTCCGCCCCCTCGCGGTCCACGCTCAGGCGCAGAGCATTGTGCCAGGGCGACCGGCGCCGCAGCGCCTCGGGGGTCTCGTCGGCGATCACCCGACCCCGGGCGATGATGATGGCGCGGGTACAGACCGCGTCCACCTCCTCCAGGATGTGGGTGGAGACGATGATCGCCTTGTCGGGCGCCATCTCCGCGATGAGTTTCCTGACCTCGAACTTCTGGTTGGGATCGAGCCCGTCCGTGGGCTCGTCGAGGATCAGCACCGGCGGATCGTGGAGGATCGCCTGGGCGAGGCCGACGCGCCGCCTGTAGCCCTTGGACAGGGTCTCGATGGGCTGATGGAGCACCTGTTCGAGACCCGTGCGCGCCACCGCCTCGCCGATGCGCCGCCGTTTCTCGTCTCCCGCGAGCCCGCGCATGTCGGCGATGAAGTTCAGGAACGATCTCACCGCCATGTCGCCGTAGAGCGGTGCCCCTTCGGGCAGATAACCGAGGTGGCGCTTGGCCGCCACGGGCCGGGTGACGACGTCGTGGCCGAGGATCTTCGCGCTGCCCGCGCTCGGTGCCACGAAGCCGGTGAGCATCCGCATGGTCGTCGTCTTGCCGGCGCCGTTGGGACCGAGGAACCCGACCACCTCGCCGCGGCCGACGGTGAAACTCACCCGATCGACGGCCACCAGCGGCCCGAACCGCTTCGTGAGACCGTCGAGCGAAACCATCTCCTGCACGGCCCTTCCTCCGCACAAGCTGCCGACGCATCGGGGTTCGGGGAGACCCGGGGTCTCCGGCCGCCGGCCGCGGCTCCTCCCCAGCCACCTCATCCGCTTTCCGGCGAAACCGTGTCGTCAAGATAATCGCCGCCGGAAGTTCGACAAGAGGAGCCGCCCCTTCGGCCCGTTCGCCCCACGGGTGACGTATATCACAGCATCGTCCGGCCGGGCCGCGTACAAGGCGCGCGTCCCCTTGGTCTCCCTCCCCCCAGCGGACCAAGTCGGACCTGCGTGAAAGCCCCCTGAAACCGCCGTGCCTCCCCCGGGCCGGCGGTTTCTTTTCGCACCCTCGCCGGTTCCCGGTGCTTGGTTCGGGGCTCCCGTCGCGCTATGGGGGGGCGGACCCGCCTCGGGTCGATCGTCACGGGGGAGCGACGTTCATGGA
>Ga0256830_1000266_pt1 | contig 46068 bp, 43 predicted proteins | sample 128326metaG_FD_190537 | JGI IMG/M metagenome (GOLD analysis project Ga0256830, IMG submission 190537) | Hydrothermal vent microbial communities from Lau Basin, Pacific Ocean - 128-326 | ecosystem: Environmental > Aquatic > Marine > Hydrothermal vents | place: Pacific Ocean: Lau Basin | collected...
AGTTCACCCCAGGCCAGGTGCGCCAGCTGGTTCTCCAGCAGACCGCGCAGCTGACGGATCTCCTCGCGCATGGCGGTAATGGCCGGATCCTGCTCCCAGCTGATGCCGCTCCTGGCCGCGGGACGGTTTCCTGTTTCTGTACGGGCGAACCCGTCTTCCGTATCCGCGGCGGTTTTTTCACCGGACGCTGTTGCCGCGGTTTCCGGCTGGTGTGCCACCCCGGTCGCCGGGCGGGCGTCATCCATCAGCGATGCGTCGTAGTCGACGGCGGCAATGATCTCGACGCCGCCGTCCACCTTGCGGTTGGAGAGAATCACGGCATCCGGGCCCTGGGCTTCACGTACCAGCCGAATGGCCTGCCGCATGTCGGGTGCGAAAAAACGCCTTACTTTCATGCCTGCACCTTGTCGGCCGCCGCGGCCGCCTGTGTTGTTTGTCCGAGCGTCACGATCACTTTATTCACGCTGTCTGGTCCCCGCCCTGCTGAACCCCGATACCGGGCGTGTCCTGTCCGATGTTCGCAACCACCTTGATCTGTTTGTTGTCCGGTATCTCGTTGTAGGCCAGCACGTGCAGGTTCGGAATGCTGTGCCGCACCAGTCGCGCCAGCCACGGCCTGATCGGCGGCGACACCAGCAGGATCGCCGGCTGGCCGGCGGCTTCCTGCCGCTGCGCACTCTCTGCCAGGGCGCGGTGCATCCGTTCCGCCAGGCCCGGCTCGAACCCGGCGCCGCCCTCGGCGACGGCCTGCACGGACTGCTGCAATAACTGTTCCAGTGAGGGGTCGAGCGTAATTACCTGAACTTCCGGCCCCATCCCATTGATATGCTGGACTATTGACCGCCCCAATGCGGTGCGTACGGCGGCCGTCAAAGCGCCGGGATCTTGACTCTTGGGGGCATGCTCGGCGAGCGCCTCGGCGATGGTGCGCATGTCGCGGATGGGGATGCGCTCCTCCAGCAGGTTCTGCAGCACCTTCAGCACCACGCCGATGGACAGGGTGTCGGGCACCAGATCCTCGACCAGCTTGGGTGCCGACTTGGCCAGCACGTCGAGCAGATGCTGCACCTCTTCGTGACCGATCAGCTCGTGGGCGTGATCCTGCAGCAGCTGGCTCAGGTGGGTGGCGACCACGGTACTGGCGTCGACCACGGTATAGCCCAGTGTCTGCGCGTTTTCGCGCTCGGATGGCTGTATCCATACCGCATCGAGGCCGAATGCCGGGTCCTTGGTCTCTATGCCCTGCAGGGTGCCGAATACGCGGCCCGGGTTGATGGCCAACTCGCGGTCGGGGTGGATCTCGGCCTCCCCCACCGGCACACCCATCAGCAGGATGCGGTAGGCGTTGGGCGCCAGCTCCAGGTTGTCGCGGATGTGCACGGGCTGCACCAGAAAACCCAGTTCCTGCGACAGCTTCTTGCGCACGCCCTTGATGCGGTCCATCATCTGCCCGCCCTGGCTGCGGTCCACCAGCGGGATCAAGCGGTAGCCCACTTCCAGACCGATGATGTCGACCGGCCCTACGTCCTCCCAACTCAGATCACGTGCTTCCGGCGGCGCCTCTTCGGTTTCGGGTTCCGGTTCCGGCTGCAGCAGTTCCGCCTGCTGACGCTGCCAGCTGGTCCAGGCCGCGGCGCCGGCCAGCGCCGCCAGCGTAAGGAAAGCCAGGTTGGGCATGCCCGGGATGAGGCCCATGACGCCCATCACGCCGGCCGCCACCGCCAGTACCATGGGGTTGCCGAACAGCTGCTCGATGACCTGGTCGGACATCTTGTGCTCACTGGAGACGCGGGTGACGATAATGGCGGTGGCCGACGACAGCACCAGCGAGGGAATCTGCGCCACCAGACCGTCACCGATGGTCAGCAGCGTGTAGTTGCGCAGGGCGTCGCCGATGGGCAGGTCATACTGCAGCGTGCCGATGGCCAGACCGCCGATGATGTTGATGAACAGGATCAGGATGCCGGCGATGGCGTCGCCGCGCACGAACTTGGAGGCACCGTCCATGGCTCCGTAGAAGTCGGCCTCGCGACCGATGTCTTCGCGGCGGGCGCGCGCCTCGTCCTGGGTGATGAGACCGGCGTTGAGATCGGCGTCGATGGCCATCTGCTTGCCCGGCATGGCGTCCAGGGTAAAACGCGCACTGACTTCCGACACGCGCCCCGCCCCCTTGGTCACCACCACGAAATTGATGATGACCAGGATGGCGAATACCACCAGGCCGACGGCGTAGTTGCCGCCCACCACGAATTCACCAAATGATTCGATCACCTTGCCGGCCGCGCCGGTACCGGTATGACCGTTCAGCAGCACCACCCGGGTCGAGGCGACGTTCAGCGCCAGGCGCAGCAGCGTCGACACCAGCAGCACCGTCGGGAACACGCCGAAGTCGAGCGGCCGCATAGCGTAGATGGTGACCATGAGGATCACCAGAGACAGCGTGATATTGAAGGTGAAGAAGATATCCAGTGCGATGGGCGGCAGCGGCACGATGACCATTGCCAGCATCGCCACCAGCAGGAGCGGTGCACCCAGTCCGCTGCGGGCGATGTTCCTGAAATCGAGTGTTGCTGCTTGTGTTGCCATGTCGTCTGCCTTCGGGTTGCTGGTTCCGGCCGGGGTTGCGGTGGGGTTCGCTGCGCTCACCCCACCCTACGGGTCAAGGGCGGTCGGGGTCGGGAGGCCGGTCCCGTGTGTCCGGGCCTGTGTAGAAATCGTCGGGCACCTCGATGTCCTCGGGCCGCCGGGGCACTGGACCGCCTTTGGCCGTCGCCTTGAGCTGCAGCACGTAGGCCAGAACCTGCGCCACGGCCAGGTACAGGCCGGCCGGCACCTGTTGACCGATCTCGGTGCTGTAGTAGAGCGCGCGCGCCAGCGGTGGCGCCTCGAACAGCGGCACGTCATTGGCAACGGCGACAGTACGTATCTGGCCGGCGATCAGTTCGACACCCTTGGCCACCACGATGGGCGCAGCCATCTCGTCGGCGTCGTAGCGCAGCGCCACGGCGTAGTGGCTCGGGTTGGTGATGACCACGTCGGCCTTGGGTACCTCGGCCATCATGCGGCGCTGGGCGATCTCCCGCTGCAAGGAGCGCACCTTCGATTTGACTTCCGGCTTGCCTTCGGTGTTCTTGTGCTCGTCCTTGATCTCCTGGCGGGTCATCTTCAAATTCTTGCTGTGATCCCACAACTGGAACGGCACATCGATGGCGGCGACCAGGATCAGTGAGCTGCTGAGGATCAGGAACGACCAGCTCAGGATGCGGCCGGTGTGCGCCAGCGCCGCCGCCAGCGGCTCCTGCCCCAGCCCCATCAGCTGCGGCGCGAAATGCCACAGCAGGCCGACACCCACGCTGCCGATGAGCAGGAACTTGGCGAGCGCCTTGAGCAATTCCACCAGACCGCGCACGGCGAAGATACGCTTGAGACCGCTGATCGGATTGAGCTTGTCGAACTTGAAGCTCATCGCCTCGGTGCTGAAAGACCAGCCGCCCAGCGCCATCGGCGCCGCCAGGGCGGTTGCCAGCATGATGAGGAAGAAAGGCGCCAGCAGCCACAGACCGTCGGCGATGGCCTCCCGCAGGCGCAAGACGATGGTACGGCTGTCGAACAGATGGGCGCGCTCCACGCTCAGGCTGTGGTGCATGATGCCGCCCAGCTGTTCGATCATGTTGTCACCGACGATGCTGAGCGTGACGGCGCCGATGAACAGCATCGACATGGTGGTCAATTCCCGCGAGCGCGGAATCTGGCCCTTGCTGCGCGCTTCCTCGCGTCGTTTGGGGGTTGCCTCTTCTGTGCGTTCCTGGCCGTCCTCGTTCTCCGCCATCTCAGCGCCCCCCCTGTCCGAAGTGGCTGACGGAACCGAGAGCCTCCTGCAGCAGTCTGTCGAGGTGCGGCAGCAAAGTCGGCACGATGAAGAACAGCGCCACGAAACCCAGGGTCATGACGACCGGGAATCCGACACCGAAGATGTTGAGTTGCGGCGCCGCGCGGCTGACGACGCCGAAGGCAAGATTGGCCAGCAGGATGGCGGCCACTGCCGGCAACGCCACCATCACCGCACCCGCGAACATGCGTCCGCCCCACCAGGCCACTTCGCGCAAGTCCTGGCGGCTCAGCGCCTCGACGCCGATGGGCAGGGTCTGGAAGCTGTCCACCAGAACCTGTATGAGCGCCAGATGCCCGTTCATGGCCAGAAACAGCAGCGTCGCTATCACCACGTAGTACTGGCCCACCACCGGCACCTGGATGCCATTCTGCGGGTCAACCATGGAGGCAAAGCCGAGGCCCATGCCCATGGCCGCGGTCTGGCCGGCAACGATGAGGGTGGCAAACACCAGCTGGATGCTGAAGCCGATGGCCAGACCGATCAGAAACTGCTGTGCCAGCACCAGCAGACCGGCGGCCGACAGCGGATCGATGGGCGGCATGGCCGGCAGCATGGGCATGACCACGGCAGTCAGCAGCAGCGCCAGGATCAGGCGGATACGCACCGGCACCATGCGGGCGCCGAAGATCGGTGCAATGGCCAGCATGGCGGCGATGCGCGTCAGCGGCCAGAACAGGCCGTTGATCCAGCTGATGATGTCGGCGCTGGTGAACAGCATGGCTTCAGCCTGTCCTTTTCCGGGAGTGGTGAACGGGAAGACAAGCCACGGCAGCCGCCCTCAACCGATCATGTCCGGGATGCCCTGGAACAGGCGGGTGGTGAAGCCCAGCAGGGTCCTGAGCAACGCCGGCCCGCCGAAGGTCAGCACCAGCGCCACCACGATCAGCTTGGGCACGAAGGTCAGCGTCATTTCGTTGATCTGGGTGGCGGCCTGGAACATGCCGATCAACAGGCCGACGACCAGCGCCGACAGCAGCAGGGGCGCGGCCAGCAATGCCGTTACCTGCATGGTCTGCCGGCCGATTTCGATGACGAGTTCAGGGGTCATGGTTTACCTCACACAACGAAGCTCGCGGCCAGCGTGCCCATGATCAGCGACCAGCCGTCGATGAGCACGAACAGCATGATCTTGAAAGGCAGCGATACAATCATGGGCGACAACATCATCATGCCCATGGACATGAGCAGGCTGGCCACTACCAGGTCGATGACCAGGAAGGGAATGAGAATCAGAAAGCCGATCTGGAAGGCCGTCTTGAGTTCGCTGGTGACGAAAGCCGGCAGCAGCAGCGAGAAAGGCACATCGTCCGGCTGCTCGAATCCGTCGGCGCCGGACAGGCTGGCAAACAGCGCCAGGTCATCGTCGCGCGTCTGGCCCAGCATGAAACCGCGGAACGGCACGGCAGCCCGCTTGACCGCCTCCTGGGCCGGGATCTGCTCTTCCAGATAGGGTTGCAGGGCGTCGTCGTAGACGCGGTCGAACACCGGCATCATGATGAACAGGCTCAGGAACAGCGACAGCCCGATCAGCACCTGGTTGGACGGCGACTGCATGGTGCCCAGTGCCTGGCGCAGGATGGCCAGCACGATGAGGATGCGGGTGAAAGAGGTCATCATCATCAGCGCCGCGGGCAGCAGGCTGAGCGCCGTCATGAAGGCCAGCACCTGGATGGTGACGGTGTAGGTCTCGCTGCCGTCGGCACCCGGCTCCACCTTGAGGGCGGCAAGCCCCGGTTCGGCCGCCGCCATCAGTGGAAACAGGCAGGCCAGAACGGCCACCAGACCCGACAACTTCTTCATTGTTTCTTTCCTTTTCCCATCATACGGCCCAGCTGGGCGGCAAAGCCGGCCTGTGACTCATCGCCGGCTGCAGTCGACGCGAGCGGCTTGTCGAGCACATGCAGGGTCTGCACGCGACCGGGCGCCACACCGACCAGCAGCTGGGTCTCGCCCACCTGCAACAGCACCACGCGTTCCCGTGTTCCCATGGAAAGCCCGCCGAGGATGCGCAAGCCGCCGCCGGCCGCCATCTGGAAACGGCCACTGCGCTTGAGCAGCCAGGCGATACCGACAATGACCACCAGAACCGCCGCCATGCCCAGCGTCATCTGGACGAGACTGTTCACCGCCATGGGATCCTGCACGCCGGCGGCCGCTTTCACGGCATCGGAACCGGGCCCGCTCACCGCCGCCTGTGCGGACAGGGGCAGGACAGAGAATCCGATCATGTACAACCGGTGAGCAAACATGCCCTGCTCACTTCAGCTTCTTGACGCGTTCGGCGGGACTGATGACGTCGGTGAGCCGGATACCGAACTTCTCGTTCACCACGACCACTTCACCGTGCGCGACCAGCGTGCCGTTGACCAGCACGTCCATGGGTTCACCGGCCAGGCGGTCGAGTTCCACCACCGAGCCCTGATTGAGCTGCAGCAGGTTGCGGATGCTGAGTTTCGTGCGACCGATCTCCATGGAGATGGTGACCGGAATGTCGAGGATGACATCGAGGTTGGCCTCCTCGCCGACCGTACCGCTGGCGCTGTCCTCCAGGTTGTCGAATTCGGCAGCCGGCAGCTCACCGCCACCCCCGTCCTGCGCCTCGGCCTCTGCCTGCTCGGCCATGGCGGCCTCCCAGTCGTCCGTGGCGTCAGCCTGTTCGGTATTGCTTGTCTCGTCGTTCATCTGCCTCTCCTGTCCCGCAGCTCAGTCGTCCAGTTGCTCGGGAATGATCTTGCTGACAATCTTGATGGCGCGGCTGCCATTGAATATGCCGAACTTGCCGCGGAAAATCGGTGTTTCTTCGGCCTCCAGCGTCACCAGTTCCGGGATGTCGACAGGAATGACATCACCGGGCTTGAGTTCGTTGAGTTCGCGCAGGCTGATGGTGGTCTCCGTCAGGGTCGAACTCAGATCGACACGCGCCTCCTTCATTTCGTCACGTATGGCGCGTGACCAGCGCTCGTCGACATCGCTGCGGTCGCTCTGCACGCCCGCGTCCAGCAGATCCCTGATCGGCTCCACCATGGAATAGGGCATGGTCACGTGCATGTCGCCGCCGCCCCCCTCCAGTTCGACGCGGAAGGTATTGACCACCACCACCTCGGTGGGGCTGACGATATTGGCGAAGTGCGGATTGACCTCGGAACCCTGGTAATCGAACTCGACCTGCAGCACGGGCTTCCACGCCTGCTGCAGGTCGCTGAAGGCCAGATCCAGGACCATCTGGATCACGCGCAGTTCAGTGGGCGTGAATTCGCGGCCCTCGATCTTGGTATGGAAGCGGCCACCGCCACCGAAGAAGTTGTCCACGAGGGCGAACACCAGCTTGGGTTCGATCACGAACAGCGCCGTGCCGCGCAGCGGGTGCACGCGTACCAGGCTGAGGCTGGTAGGCACGAACAGGCTGTGCACGTATTCGGCGAACTTGAGCATCTGCACGCCGGATACCGAGATCTCGCCTGCACGGCGCAGCATGTTGAACAGGCTGATGCGGAAGTAGCGCGCAAAGCGCTCGTTGATCATCTCCAGCGTGGGCATGCGCCCGCGCACGATGCGATCCTGGCTGGCGAAGTCGTAGCTCTGTATCTGGCCTTCGGGAATGTCCTCGTCGGCCTCGGTCTCTATATCGCCGCCGTTGACACCGTGCAGCAGCGCGTCGATTTCGTCCTGTGAAAGAAGATCGTTCACCCGTCTGCCCTACTGCATCACGAAACTTGTGAAGAACACGGCTTCCACACCCACTTCACCGGTTTCTTCCTTGAGCACCTTCTGCACCTCGGCCAGGGTTTCGCTGCGCAGCTTCTCCTTGCCTTCGCGGGTATTCAGATCGGAGGGATTCTGACTGCTGAACAGCATCACCAGGTTGTTGCGGATGGCCGGCCGGTGTTCCTTGACCTTGTCGATGACCTCGGGGTCACGCGTGCCGAGTTCGACGGTCACCTGCAGAAAGCGCGTTTCGCTGTCATCGGAAAAGTTGACCACGAAGGGCGGGTCCAGCGGTACATAGTTCAGCGGTGCCTTGACCTTCTTCGCCTTCTTTTCCTTCTTCTTGTCGACCTTGGTATCGCCTGTATCGGCTGCATCGGCTTCCCCGGCCGCCACGTCGTCGCCGCCGCCAATCATGTCGGTCAGGAACAGCGTTGCGGTCGCCGACACGCCCAGCAGGACGACGACGATGATGCCGATGATCAGAAATTTGGATTTTCCGGGCTTGGGTGTGGCTTCTTCGCCTTCCACATCCAGGTCCAGATCGTCTTCTTTTGCCATTGGGCTGACCCCCGTGTTGATTCAACATGAGGGATAGCAAGACGTATGCCACGCGTCGGCTTCAGAATTAGTCAAGTAATTACAATTGGTTAGAGGTTGCGTTTTCAGGCGCGACAGAGAATTGACGTCAAACTGGCAGGCTGTTTGCCGGAACTGTGACAGCGGAGCAATGGAATGGTGGGGTTCGCTTCCGCTCACCGCCACCCTACGGTGGTGCCATTGGGTAGGGTGGGGTAAGCGAAGCGCACCCCACCGTAACGACACCGATATTGCAGATCGGATTTCTCAGTGGTGGGTCTGCGCCAGCCAGTGACCGAAGCCGTCCACGCTCAACGGCCTGCTGATGTGGAAGCCCTGCACCAGATCGCAGCCCAGGGTCTGCAACCGATCGAGCACGGCCTGGTTCTCCACGCCCTCGGCCACTACCTTGCAGCCCAGATTGTGACCCAGGTCGATGATGGAACGGACAATCGCCGCATCCTGCGGGCTGGTGTCCATCTCTTCCAGAAAGGACTGGTCGATCTTGAGCGTGTTGATGGGCAGGCGTTTGAGGTAGGCCAGCGACGAATAGCCGGTGCCGAAATCGTCGATGGCAACGGACACGCCGAGTTCCCGGAGCCGTGCCAGTATCTCGGCACCCTGGTCGAGGTCGGCCATCAACGTGCCCTCGGTGATCTCTATCTCAAGCTGGCTGCCCGGCACGCCCGCCTCGCCCAGTGCGTGCTCGATGCGCTCCAGCAGGCCGGGCGACTGGAAGGAGCGCGCCGACACATTGATGGACACCGGCAGCGGCCTGCCGTCCGCCTGCCAGCCCCGGCTTTCACTCAGGGCGCGCGACAGCACCCAGTCGGTGATCGGCGTGATCATGCCCAGCTGCTCGGCGACAGGCACGAAATGCCTGGGCAGCACCAGGCCCTGCTGCGGATGCTGCCAGCGCAACAGCGCCTCGGCACCGCAGATCAGGCCGGTGTTCATGTCGATCTTGGGCTGGTACAGCAGTTCGAACTCCTCTCGTTCCAGGGCGCCGTGCAGCTGCCCCGAATACCGCAGGTGCTCGCGCGCCGACGGCACGCTGTCCGCTTCGTAGAACAGGAAAGGTGCGGCGTTCCACTTGGCACGGTACATCGCACTGTCGGCATGACTGGCCAGCGAATGTGGATCTTCCCCGTGCTGGGGGTAGACCGCGATGCCGATGGACGAACTCAGGCACAGCTCCTTGCCCGCCAGCGAGAAGGGTTCGCTCAAGGAGGCGATCACCTGTCCCGCCACGCGTTCGGCTGCCTTGTCTGCGTCCTGCACCAACGGCAGCACGATGCCGAATTCATCACCACCGAGACGCGCCAGCGTGTCGGTGTCGCGCGTCACTTTCTTCAATCGCCCGGCGATCTGGCGCAGCAGTTCGTCACCTCCCTGGTGCCCCAGGGACTCGTTGTAGACCTTGAACTGGTTGATATCCAGCATCATGACCGCAACGCTGGCACCCGGATTGCGACGCGCCACCGCCAGCGCGGACGACAGGCGGTCATACCACAGTGTACGGTTGGCCAGTCCGGTGATCTCATCAGTAGTGGACAGCTGCTCGAGCTTTTCGCGGTCGCTGTGCAGTTCGGTGATGTCTTCCATCAGACAGTGCACGCGCAGCACCCGCCCACGCCGGTTGGCGGTCGGGTAGAAGGCCATGCGGAACCAGTGCTCCTGTTCGTCATCGAGATCGACCTGCACTTCCAGTTGTACGGTCGCACCGTCGATAACCTGTTGCCAGGCAGTCAGCACGCGCTCGCGCTGGGCACCGTGGATACGGAAGAAACAGGGAATCGGCGCTTCCATCTCGCCGCCGCAGAAACCCTGCGTGCCCGGGCTGGCGTAGCTGATGCGGTTGGACTCGATATCGACCGTCCACAGGAGCTGCGGAATGCTGCCCAGCAGTTCATCGGCCAGGTTCTGTTCCTGGCCCAGCACGTCGCGCTGTTCGGTGAGCTGTTCGACCGCTTCCTTCCAGTAGGCCTCGGTGGTAATACCGACATCACGGAATATCATTTTTACCAGCGCGGATTCCAGCGCATCGCGGTCCTGGTGGTCGATCTGCGGATCGGAAGCCACCAGTTGCTGCAAGTGGTCGAGAAACAATCGGTAGGCGCCCAGCGACCACACCGGTTTGACCCCCCAGTGATAATGGGAGCGGCCGATCTTCTCGCTGACGGCGGTTTCCCTGTCGTCGACACCGCCGCTCAGCAGGTGCAGCAGATGTTCGAACTGGCCTCGCACCAGCACACCGATATTCCCTCCGGCCCGCTCATAGGCATACAGCACATCGGCAATATCGGGATTGTCGAAAAGGTAATTGTAGGTGGTCTGCGCGAAACCCGCAGCGCCCTGCACCAGCACGTCCTGATAGCGCCTCAACAGGGCGATATCGTCTTCGTCCAGCTGCAGGACGTAGTTGTATTCTTTGCCTGGAACAGGTGAGGAGTTTTTCTTCCGTGCGGCTGGGCGCTCCTCCTTCGCCTGCCGCCCTCGCTTCTTCGGTGGTGCCGGCATTGCCATGTCCATCGTTGTTATAATTTTACTGCACACTTAGCATAGCCTTATCCGCGAATAGAATCAAACTCTTAGAAGCGCAGGCTAAACGCCCGTCGCTACACGAATAAATCCAGCCGGCCGGCTGCCAGGAGCGACGTTGTCAGGGTTCGCACCCCGCCCGGCTCCGCCTCCGGTTCATGGCCGTCATCCGATGCGTAAAATCCGCGCCAGACACTGCCCGGCCCTTCGCCGGTCTCGCGTTGCTGCTCAGCGAAGGATTGACCGGCCACGTCCACATCGACCAGGTCCAGGCCATTGGCATCCAGCATGTCGCGCAACCGCGGCACGGCGGCTTCCAGCGCGTCACGCACTACCCCGTGTGCGGCCAGAAACTGGATGCTGGCCTGCTCATTCTGCACCTGTATACGGACCTCCACAGGCCCCAGGTGGGCGGGATTCATCTTGATCTGTGCGCCCTGCAGGCGCTGTCCGACCATCCACTGGATCCGCTCGCCCAGCGACTGCTGCCAGTCCGGTTGCTGCTGGAAGGGTGTGTCCAGCGACAGACTGGACAGGCCGCTGCCGACAGATGTGACGTTCGATGTGGTGGACGCTGCGGCCGCACTGACTATTCCCTCGGCGCGGCTTGCGGGTTCCGCCGCCGGCTGCTGCGTGCCGGCCACCAGCCGGCGCAGAACGGAAACGGCGGCCGCCGCATCGACATCCACCCTGCGGCCGGCCAACGTCCGTGACTCCGGCGTCAGCAGCGGATCCGGCTCCCTGACGCGCAGGCCGCCGTCACCCTCATCACCTCCGTCGGCAGGCGCGATCGGCCCTGCGCCGCCCTGGCCATCGAAGCGCCGCAGCAACCGGTCGATGGCCCGGCCGCCCTGGGCCGGCCGGTCCACGGGCGCTTCGGCATGGCGTACAGCCACCTCACCCCCGGTGGGCGGCGGCAGCACGACGGCTGCCGGTTGCTCCACCTGCTCCCCGGGCAGGGGCCCGGCCGGCCCTGCATGCGGCGCCGCTTCAACGGGATGGGTGGGCAATTCATCCGGTAATCTGAGGAGGTCCGGATCGTACGGCACGTCGGCTCCATCCACCGCAGCTTCCAGCTCCGCCAGCGGCAAGACCTTGCCGTCGACGGCCGGCTCCTGCAGGCCGGGCAACGGCCCGGCACCCGCAGCCTGCCCCGCCAGCGGCCCCTGTCCGCTGTCCCCGGCTACTTCGACGACTTCCGCGAGGGCTGCGGGAAATGCACCTTCGGATGCACTATCTGACTGATTCAACGGATTTTTCAAAGAGCCCGTCGTGCTGCCACCGGGCATCTCCGGTGGGGTCACGGCAGGTATCAAGGTATCGGGCATCAGCTGGCTCCTGGCATCCTCGAATGACTGTCACCCTGTACAGAGCAACAGCCGTGCCAGATTCAAGACGACTCAGATTCGCCGCTGCGCCGTTGCGCGTGTTCGTCGCTCTCCTGCTGCTCGCGACGCGCGTGGCGGCGCAGTTCGTCCCTGCGGAAACGTTCGATGAGCTTGTCGATGGCCTGGTTGTGGCTGCGCGTCTGCACCCACTGCTGGCGGGTCTGCTGGTGCCGGCTGCGACACTGCACGATCAGTGCTTCCTGCTGGCGGATGGCCTCGTTGAGGCGCGCCAGGAATACGCGGTAGTCCTGCAGGCGGGCGGCGTCGATGCCGTTGCCGCCCTGTTCGGTGAAAGCCCTGGCGTACTGATCACGGTAGGCACACAGTTCGTGCAGCCTCGCCTCCTGCGCGCTCAGGTGCTGCTGGCTCTCGCCCAGGCGGCGCACCGCGGCCTGTTCGCGGTTGTCGGCGACCTGCTTGACCGGCTGCATGCGCTTGGAGCGTGTCATTGCTGTTCAGCCGCCCCCAGCGCGGCGGCCAGTCCGGCCAGACTGTCCGGCCAGGCGACCCGTTCGCTCATATGCTGCTGCAGGAACTCGGTCAGCTGCGGGTACATGGCGATGGCCTCGTCAATGCGCGGATCGCTGCCGGCCTGGTAGGCGCCGACACTGATCAGGTCGCGGTTCTGGCGGTAGGTCGAATAGATCTGCTTGAAGCGGCGCGCCGCCTGTTCGTGTTCCGGCGCCACGATTTCCACCATGACGCGGCTGATGGAGGCCTCGATGTCGATGGCCGGGTAGTGGCCCGCCTCCGCCAGTTCGCGCGACAGCACCACGTGGCCGTCGAGTATGGCGCGCGCGGCATCGGCGATGGGGTCGTTCTGATCGTCGCCCTCGGTCAGCACAGTATAAAACGCCGTGATGGAGCCGCCGCCCCGGTCACCGTTGCCGGCCCGCTCCACCAGCTGCGGCAGCTTGGCGAACACCGACGGGGGATAACCCTTGGTGGCCGGCGGTTCGCCGATGGCCAGTGCAATCTCGCGCTGCGCCTGGGCAAACCGCGTCAGCGAGTCCATCAACAGCAACACGTGCTTGCCCTGGTCGCGGAAATGCTCTGCGATGCTGGTGGCCAGCATCGCACCGTGCATACGCATCAACGGCGAGTTGTCGGCCGGCGTGGCGACGACGACGGCACGCTGCATGCCCTCCCCGCCGAGGATGTTCTGCACGAATTCCTTCACTTCACGGCCACGTTCACCGATCAGGCCGACCACGATGACATCCGCATTGGTATAGCGCGTCATCATGCCCAGCAGCACGCTCTTGCCGACGCCGGAACCGGCGAACAGCCCCATGCGCTGGCCACGACCGACGCTGAGCAGCGCGTTGATGGCGCCCACGCCGACGTCCAGCGGTTCGCGGATGGGGTCGCGCGCCAGCGGGTTGATGGGGCGCCCGGTCAGCGGCACGCGGCGCTCGGCGTTGAGCGGCCCGCGGCCGTCCAGCGGATGGCCGGCGCCATCCAGCACGCGACCCAGCAATTGTTCGCCAACCGGCACTTCGCATACCTTGTGGGCAGGCACCACGCGCGCGTCGGGGCCCAGACCGCGCAGGTCGCCGATAGGCATGAGATACAGCTTGTCACCGTGGAAACCGACCACCTCCGCCTCGATGGGGTCACCGGCAGTGGACGAGATCAGGCAGCGGCCGCCGATGTTGGCCTGGCAGCCGACCGCTTCCAGAGTCAGGCCTACCATGCGCGTCAGCTTGCCTTCCACCACCAGCGACAGCGGCTCATCGGCACGCTGCAGATAGGGTGCCAGCCTGGCCTGCCAGATGCCGCTGCGGTTGATATCAGGAATCACTGTCCTCATCCCGGTCGGTCTGCCGTTCACCACCCAGCACGTGGGCAATGACGGCGTTGAGCCTCGATTCGACACTGGCGTCGATCTGCGACGTGTCGGTCAGCACTTTGCAGCCGCCGCGGCTCTGCACCGGATCCTCGACGATATGGATGCGCTGTTCCTCATCACCCATCGACAGGGCCTCGCGCACCAGCGCGGCGTCTTCCGGATGCAGGGCGAGACGGATATCGCGGCTGGCCAGCGGCAGTTCGGCCAATGCCTCGCGGACCACGGCAATGACCTGGCCCGGATCGGTCTTCAGTTCGCGCCGCACCAGCTGGCGCGCCACCATCATGGCGAGCCGGGACAGTTGCTGCTCGACTTCGTCATCCAGTTCTTCGAAGGGCTGACCGAGCGCCTGAAGCAACTGCTGCAAGCGCTCGGCCCGTGTCTGGAACTCGGCCTCGCCGGCGGCCCTTCCTTCGGCCAGCCCCCGCTCGAACCCCTCCTTGCGCGCCTGTTCCTGGATCTCTTCCAGCTGACGAGCCGTAAGCGGCCGCTGGCGACCGCCCCTGGCCTCCACTTCGGGCACGTGCCAGGCCTGGCAGTCCTCCAGTTCCTCGCTGCGGATGACTTTAGACAAACTGCTCGGCTCCCTTTCCACCCAGCACGATGTCGCCGGACTCGGACATGCGCCGTGCGATGGCAAGAATCTCCTTCTGCGCCGCCTCCACTTCGCTCAGACGCACCGGCCCCTTGTTCTCCAGGTCGTCGCGCATCATCTCGGCGGCACGCTTGGACATGTTGCTGAATATCTTTTCCTTCATGGCTTCGTCCGCGCCCTTCAACGCCAGGATCAGCGTCTCGGAAGACACCTCGCGCAGCAGCGCCTGGATGCCGCGGTCGTCGACATCGATCAGGTTGTCGAACACGAACATCAGGTCCTGTATCTTCTGGCCCAGTTCGGCGTCGACGTCCTTGATGGCCTCCATCACCTCGCCCTCGATGGAACTGTCGACGAAGTTGAGGATGTCCGCCGCCGCCTTGATGCCGCCGACACTGGACGATTGCACGTTCTGGTTGCCGACAAACTGGCGTTCCAGTATCTCGTCGAGTTCCTGCAGCGCGGACGGCTGCACACCGTCCAGCGTCGCAATGCGCAGCAGTATGTCGTGGCGCGTGCGTTCGGGCAGAAAGCCGAGGATCTCGGCGGCATGATCGTTGTCCAGATATGACAGCACGATGGCCTGTATCTGCGGATGTTCGAGGCGGATGAGTTCGGCCACCGCACGTGCATCCATCCACTTGAGCGCCTCGAGTCCCTTGGTGCTGCTGCCCAGCAGGATGCGGTCCATCAGCCCCTTGGCCTTGTCCTCGCCCAGCGCCTCGACCATCACCTTGCGGATGTAGTCCTCGGCGCCGACACCCAGCGCGGTCTGCTCCTGCACTGTCTCCGTGAAATCCTCCAGCACCGCACTGACCTGCTCGCGGGCGATATTGCTCATGGCGGCCATGGCGGAACCGACCTTCTGCACTTCCTTCGGGCCCATATGCTTGAGCACCTCGGCGGCGCTCTCCTCACCGAGCGTCAGCAGCAGCACCGCCGCGCGGTCGGCGCCGGACATCTTGGAACGTGCTTCAGCCATCTTCGGATACCCAGTTCTTCACAACCTGTGCCACACGCTTCGGATCCTCTTTCACCACGGCCTGCGCCGTTTCCAGATTCTGCTGGTAACCGGCCCTGGGTCCTTCGAGCTGGGCCTGCTGCGGCGATGCGCCGCTGAGACTCAGTTGGTCTTCCGACACGCCGGCCGCGCCACCGGCGGCGGCCGCTCCCGCCGGCACCATGCCGCCCGGCAAGGGTTCCGAGCCACGCTCGGCGAGGCTGCGCAGCACCGGCTTGAGGACACCGAACACCAGGATCAGCAGACCGATGACACCGCCCACGTGCTTGAGCACATCCCACAGCCAGGGCTGCTCCATGAGCGAGGGCTCGGGCAGCGGTTCGGCCTCGGGCGGCGGCACGAACGCATTGTTGATGACATTGACCGTGTCACCGCGCCGGGCATCGAAACCAACCGCCTCTTTCACCAGCTCGGTGAAGCGCTTGAGTTCGTCATCGCTCCAGGGCCTGGACACCAGCTCATCGTTGTCGTCGAGTTCCTGCTTGTTGTCCACCAGTACGGCGATGGACAGGCGGCGGATGGTGCCGGTCGCCAGCTTGGTGTGGCTGATGGTCTTGTCCAGTTCGTAGTTGCGGATGCTGCGCTTGCTGCTGTTGAGCGGCGCCTGTACCGGCTCCGTACCGCCGCCGGCACCTGCCTGGCCCGGCGCCTGCAGGGTGGCATCCTGCGGCGGCTGGTTACTCAACGTGCCCGGCACACCGGATGCACCGTTGCCGTTCACGGTCTCGTCTTCGGTAATCTGTTCGCTGCGCAGCGCCGGCAGGTCGGGGTTGTAGGTTTCCTGGGTGCGTTCGGTAATGGTGAAATCGAGGTCTGCGTTGACGGTGGCGCGTACCTTGCCCCGCCCGACGATAGGTTCCAGCAGGCTGCGGATGCGGTCGCTGTAGGTCTGTTCCAGCTTGCGGTTGTAGGCGAACTGGGTCGAGCTGGGAGCCAGTCCGTCGTCACTGTTGCCGTTGCTCAGCAGGTTGCCCCGCTGGTCCACGATGGTCACGCCGTCCGGCTCCAGGTGGGGCACGCTGGACGACACCAGGTGCACGATGGCGGCCACCTGTTCCTCGTCGAGAGAGCGGCCGGAATACAGGTCCACCATCACCGATGCGGTTGGCGCGGCGCGGTCGCGCACGAATACCGAGCGTTTGGGAATGGCCAGGTGCACGCGCGCAGTCTCCACGTTGCGCAGGGAGCTGATGGTACGGCTCAGCTCGCCTTCCAGTGCACGCTGATAACGCGCCTTCTCGATAAACTGGCTGGTGCCGAACCCCCGCTCCTTTTCCAGCAGTTCGAAACCCATGGAATTGCCTTCCGGCAGACCGTCCTTGGCAAGCTGCATGCGCGCCGTATGCAGCTTGCTGGTGGGCACCATGATGGCGCCGGTGGATTCATCGACTCTGAAAGGAATGCCCGACTTGTTCAGCGCATCGATCACCTGCCCGGCGTCGCTGCTGGACAGATTGCCGTACAGCAGCGTGTAGTTCGGTGTCTGCGACCACAGCACCACCGCGACGCCGAGCGCCACGCTGGCCGCCAGGCCGATCATCAGACCGAGCTGCCGCAATGCGGGCAGCCGCTGGAAACCTTCGACCGATTCTGCTTTAACCAGTGCCATAGTCTTTGTCTACCCCTGTCAGACCTGCATGCTCATGACTTCGCGGTAGGCGTCCACCAGCTTGTTGCGCACCTCGGTCATGGCCTGGAAGGCGACACCCGCCTTCTGCAGGGCAATCATCACCTCACCGAGATCCACGTTGGGGTCGCCCGCGCTGAAGGCCTCCGACAGCCTGCCCGATTCCTTCTGCATTTCATTGACCTTGTCGACGGACTGCTTGAGCAGGGCGGCGAAATCGCCACCGCCGCCTTTCGCTTCCACCGCCTCCGGCTGCCCCCCCTGGGCGGCAGCCGCCAACTGGCGCATCTGCGCAAGAACCTGATCGACGTTGATTGTGCTCATATCCAAAACCTCCCTCAGGCCGGCACTGCGATGCCCTGTTCACGCATCTTGGCAAGCTTGTAACGCAACGTACGTGGACTGATGCCCAGACGCTCAGCGGCCGCCTTGCGGCTGCCGCCGTCCGCCCGCAGGGCATCCAGGATCAACTGGTATTCACGGTTCTTGAGGTCGTCGCCCAGCGCCTCCACCGGCCGTTCTTCGTTCAGCGGCCCCGGCGTCCGGTCGCCTGCCCCGTCCCCGACTGCGTCGAAACATTCAAAACACAGGTCTTCGACTTCAATCTGTTCGCCGCAGAGCAGGATCAGCGCACGCTGGATAACATTGTCCAGTTCGCGCACGTTGCCGGGCCAGCTGTGCGCGAGCAGCGCCTGCTGCGCGTCGCGCGACAGGTGCGGCACGCCGCGCCCTTCCGGGCAGTAACGGCGGATCAGCCGGTTGGCCAGCGGCAGGATGTCGTCACGGCGCTCGCGCAGCGGCGACAGGTGCAGGGGAAACACGTTCAGGCGGTAGAACAGATCCTCGCGGAAACGGCCCGCGGCGACTTCCTCGCGCATGTTGCGGTTGGTGGTCGCCAGCACCCGCACGTCGAGCGGAATGACCTCACGGCCTCCGAGTCGCTCCACCTCGCGTTCCTGCAGCACGCGCAGCAGCTTGGCCTGCAGACCCAGGTCCATTTCGGATATCTCGTCCAGCAGCAGGGTACCGCCCTGCGCCTGTTCGAACTTGCCGGCGCGCGCCTGGTAGGCGCCGGTGAAGGCGCCCTTCTCGTAGCCGAACAGCGAGGCCTCCAGCATGTTTTCGGGAATGGCCGCGCAGTTGATGGCGATGAACGGACCCCTGGCGCGCGGCGAATGACGGTGGATGAGGCGCGCGAACACTTCCTTGCCGCTGCCCGACTCGCCGCTGATCATCACCGTCGCCTCGCTGCCCGCCACGCGCATGGCCAGCCTGACCAGCTGGCGCGTCCTGGCGTCCTCGGCGATGACATCCGGGTCGTCGCTGCCCAGCGGCAGGTAGCGGCCGATCATCTCCACCAGCACTTCGGCCTCGAACGGCTTGACCAGGTAATCCGCCGCGCCGTTGCGCATGGCATCGACGGCATTCTGGATGGTGCCGTGGGCGGTCATCAGCACCACTGGCAGGTCGGGCAGGCGGGCCTTGAGTTTTTTCAGCAGGACGTAGCCGTCCATGCCGTCCATCTGGACGTCGCTGACCACCATGTCCACGCTTTCCTGTTCGATGAGACGCAGCGCGGCAGCGCCGTCGGCGGTGGATCTGACCGTGTAGCCGGCCAGTTCCACCGTGGCGCACAACGCGTCGCGCAGCGCCGGGTCGTCCTCGACGATCAGAACGGTGGGTTGGCTCATCTGACACACCTCAACTTGTTCAGGGATGCAGTCTGCTGCTGACCGAGCAGTTCGCTGGGCATCTGCTGCGGGACGCCGTCCCTGGGCAGACGCATGATGAAACAGGCGCCGCCCGACGCGGCATCGGCAAGGCGGATACAGCCGCCGTGCGCCTCGACGATGGCGCGCACCACCGCCAGGCCCAGGCCGGTGCCGCTGCTGCGGGTGGTGAAAAAAGGCTCGAAGATGCGCTCGCGGATGTCTTCGGGTATGCCCGGACCGTTGTCGGCCAGCACCAGCCGGGCCTCGTCACCCTGGGTGTCGAGGCACCATTCCAGGCGCGCGCCTTCGCCGCAGGCATTCAGCGCATTGGCGGCGAGGTTGGTGAGGGCGCTGGCCAGTGTCTCGGCATTGCCCACCACCGCCACATCACCGTCGGCGGTGACATGCCAGCCGGCCCGCAGCGCCTGCAGTCGCGGCGCGAGCGACTGCCGCACCTGTTCGAGCAGCTCCGGCAGGGACACCGATTCGCTGCCGGCGCCGCCGCCGCGCGCGAACAGCAGCATGTCGTTGACCATGCGATCGAGATGATGCAAGCCATCGAGAATGCAGGCGGCAAAACGGTCTCGCTGATCCGGCTGCAGGTGGGCCTTGTTGAGTTGTGAAGCATACAACAACGAGGTGGCGAGCGGTGTGCGCACCTGGTGTGCCAGCCTGGCCATCATTTCGCCCATCATGGACAGGCGACGGCGGCGATCGACCTGCTCCTGAAGAGCGCGCGTCTCGGTAACGTCCTGTAACAGCAGGATACGTCCCTGGCCGTTGGCCAGGTGACGGGTGGAAAGGGTGATGCGACGGCCGTCGCGCAGTGTGACTTCCTGGGTGTCGCCGGCCTGAGAGGACCAGGCACGGCGGGTGACATCGGCCCAGGTCTCCCCCAGCAAGGGTTCGCCCAGCAGTTCGCGGGCGGCAGGGTTGCAGTCACAAATGCGGTTGTCCTCGTCCAGCACCACCACGCCGCCGGGCAGGGCTTCGAGCAGCGCGCCCAGGCGCTCGGCCAGCTTTTCCTTGGCGGTAAGCTGTTCCAGGCGCTCGGAGCGGGCGGCGGCCAGTTCACGGGTGAGGCTGGCAACACGGGCCTGCAGGGCAGCGTAGGAGCCGGAAAGCTGCTCCGACAGCTCGTTGAAACGCTGGAAGGCGTCTTCCAGCTGCTGACTGACGGTGGCCGGCTGGCTCATGAAACGGCATCTCCTGATTCGTGATCGCGGGCGTCATGCCCACGCGAATTCATAAAGCAAGGAGTATGCCGAAAGGAAGGAGTTATTCTAATTCAATGACTTGAAATTGCAGCCAAGACGGCGCGTCAAACTCCCGACGCGTCGTCGCTGCGTTGCAAACCGTACTTGCGCAGTTTTTCCACCAGCGTGGTACGGCGCATGCCGAGGCGCTTGGCGGCCCGCGCCACCACGCCGTTGGCATCGTCCAGCGCCTGCTTGATAAAGCCGATCTCCAGATTGCTGAGATGCTCTTTGAGGTCCAGGCCGTCGCGCGGCAGGCGCGGCTCGGCCAGCAGGTCGTAGCTGATGGGGGCCGCGGCCACCATCGCATCCTGGTCCAATTTCGGGCTGCTGGTGATGGTATCTGTCTGGAACTTCTCCGGCAGGTCGCCGACATCGACGACGCCGAAGGGATACAGGATGGCCAGCCGCTCGACCAGGTTGGCCAGTTCCCGCACGTTGCCGGGCCAGTTGTACTGGCACAGGGCCAGGATGGCGCCCTGGGTGAGGCGCACCGAACCGCGTTTCTCGTGTTCGATGCGGCGGATCAGTTCGGTCACCAGCAGCGGAATATCCTCCACGCGGTCGCGCAGCGGCGGCATCTCGATGGGAAACACGTTGAGCCGGTAGAACAGGTCCTCGCGGAACTTGCCTTCGGAGATGGCCTCTTCCAGGTTGCGGTGGGTGGCGGCGATGATGCGCACGTCGGCTTCGATGCTCTTGTTGCTGCCGACACGCTCGAAGGTGCGTTCCTGCAGCACCCGCAGCAGCTTGACCTGCATGGGCAGGCTCATGTCGCCGATCTCGTCCAGGAACAGGGTGCCGCCCTCGGCCAGTTCGAAGCGGCCCTGGCGCGCGCTGATGGCGCCGGTGAAGGCGCCCTTCTCGTGGCCGAACAGTTCCGACTCCAGCAGATCGGCCGGAATCGCGCCGCAGTTGACCGGCACGAACAGCTTGTCGCGGCGCGCCGAGTAATAATGCAGGTTGCGGGCGACCACTTCCTTGCCGGTACCGGACTCGCCCAGGATCAGCACGTTGGCGTTGGAATCCGCCACCTGCTGGATCATCTTGCGCACCTGCTGCACGGCGCGGCTGGTACCCACCAGGCTGCGGAACAGGTCGACCGGGCGCTGGCGCGCGCCGTCCTGCTGGGTCTCGCGGTAGACCTCGGCCTGGTGCAGGGCGCTGGTCAGCTGGGTGTAATGGGGCGGCAGTTCGACGCGACCCAGGATGCAGGAACTGGGCTCGATGGCGACCGTCGGTTCCTTGTCCTTCTCGGCCAGCAGGAAGATCGGCAGGTGTTCATCGAAATCGTGAACTTCCTTCAGCAGCTTCTGCAGCGCCTTGTCGGTCTTGCAGGCCCCCACCAGCACGGCCAGCACGTCTTCGGCCGTTTCGACACTGTGCTTCCAGCGTCCGCAGTCCTGGGTCCAGACCGGCTCATAGTTGATGAACTGCAACACCGACTGCAGCTCCCGGCCGCGTTCGGCATCGGCTTCGATGATCAGTACCTTGGGCTCGTTCATTGGTTGCTGTGTCCCCCATCGCCAGCTGCGCCGGCCCACGCGCCCTGACCGGGCTGGCCGCGCGGGCCCTCGTGAACTGTTGGTCTGTGAAGAGTTAAGCACTCTTGACGGGGAATGTCAAAATTTTGTCATCGGCGGCGCTGCCCCGTCGTACCAGGCGCAGACCATTGATATATGGGAAATTTATGTGAAACCACGGAGAAAAGCCGCAGCCAGGCCCTGGAGATGCCCGCTGGATCTGAACAATTATCCCGAATATTCCGTTAGTTACAGATACCTGCCGGGTTGCCGCGGCGCGCGGCCGAGAAGGGCCCGCTGCCGGGCCGCGTCAGAGGGCACAGGTACGGTAGGCCCGGCGTGCCGCACGGCCCACGCCATGGGTGCGGATCTCGCTGCCCAGCGTCTCCCTGGCGCGCTTGCCCAGTTCGGTGACTTCGTGGTTGAGGCGCAGAATCTCGCGGATCGAAGCCGCCACTTCGTTCGTGTCCTGGCCGGTCCCGGGCTGTGCGAAGCAACTCGCCACCAGCGTCCGGCGCCTGGCCTCGAGTTCCGCCACCTCCGCCCATTGGTTGTCTTTCGCCCTCGCCAGCATATCGCGGCTGAGACCGATGATCTCTTCGAGTTGTCGACCGCGTTCACTGTCCATGCTTGATGCTCGTGATATTTCAGGCGCCGCCGCTGACCGGCTTTTCTTGCGCGGCGATGGCGTCCCAGGCTTCCTTGATCTGCTTGAGGAGGTCCATGACCTCATCGAGGATCGCCGGCTCGTTCTTGAGATTCGCCTCGACCAGCCTGCGAACCATGTAGTCGTACAGATCTTCCAGGTTGCGGGCGATGTCCCCGCCCTTTTCCTTGTCCAGGCTCACGCGCAAGCCGTCTATGATGGAAATCGCCCAGGTGATGTGTTCGGCCTTGGGGCCGAGATGCCCCTCCACCATGAAGCCCCGGGCCATGCCCATTTTTTCCAAGGCACCTTCCATCAGCATCTGAATGATTCGGTGCGGACTGGCGCCTTCCACCATGCTGTGTGCATCGACCTGCTTGTACTGTTTCAACGCCGCTCGTGCGCCCATGTAATTCATCTGCTTACGTCCTCTTCAAAACTACCGAACCCATTCGCCATCGGCCCCGGCAATTCCAGCCCGGGCTCCGGCCCCCGCCCCCTGTTCGATCCAGCCCGCTCCACGCCGCCGCGGTGCACGGCCCGGCTGTGTCATCAATTCTTCTGGCTGCTGCGACTGCCGATCACGGGCAACGACGCCAGCTGATTGGTCAGAAAATCGCTGGTGGCCTGCAACTGGCTGACCAACGTGTCCAGGGCCGTAAACTGGCGGCGCAGGCGGTCCTCGAGGGATTCGAGGCGCCGTGCCAGGGTTTCCCGGTCGTCGTTGATACGCTCGATACGACTGTTCAGACCTTCTGTCACCGATTTCAGAATACCGTCGCTCCCCAGCACGCTGGACAGAAACCGGTCGATCTCATCCGCATAGCCGCGGCTGAACCTGACGGTGCCGCGATCGCCCAGCGCGCCTCCATCCACCACGATCGCCAGGCCGGTCGCCGCGTTGGTTCCCGTCAGGGTTTGTCCGGACCCGGTGGCCTCGAATCCGCCGATGGTGCCCGCCACATCGACCCCGTCGGTGGCAGTGGGCGAGGCGCCGAACAACCCGGTTGCGGCATTGCCGCCGGTCACCGCCACCTTGGAAGCCGAACCGTACCGGTTCGAGGTAACCGTAAGCACGCCGCTGGAAACGGACACCGTCACGGCCACGTCGTTATCCTTCAGGGCATCACTGGCATTGATCCTGGACTGGAGTTCCGCCGCCAAAGCCGACTCGGTATAGGTGCCCGCCTGCAGCGTGATGCTCGCCGAAACGCCATCGACCGAGATATTCAGGGTATCGTTGCTGCCGCTGGTGATGGTCAGGTTGGCGGCCGCCGACCCCGTCAGCCGGCCCTGGCTCGCGAGCTGCGTTATATTGATGGCGTACTCGCCGGCCAATGTGGCGTCGGTGGAAGCCGAAAACCGGACCAGCGCATCGTCGGGGTTGCCGAAGGCCGCAAACAGGGCCGTCACGGCCTCCGGATTCTCCTTGATGACCTCGTCCAGCCGGGTGTTGTCCAGCACCAGGGTACCATCGTCGCTGCTGCGCGTGATGCCGATGTCCGCCAGGATGGAGAAGCCGTCGGCCGCACCCTGTACAGGATTGGACAGAATACGGCGCAGCTGCCCGTCCAGGCTGCGCAGTATGCCGTCGCCGTTCAGCGCACCCGCGCTGCCGGTCGCCGGATCGTACGATGAAAGATCATTGATGGTACTGACCAGGGCATTGAACTTGGCGACGAAGTTGCTGACATTGGTGGAAATGGCGCTGGCATCCTTTTCCACCGTCAGCGTCGCGCTGCCCGTCGACAGCAGGTTGATGGTCAGACCCTCCAGCGCCTTGTCGAGCGTGTTGCCGGCGCTCTGGATATCGATGCCGTTTATGCTGAGCATGGCATCCTGGGCCGCCTGGGTCTGTATCATATTGTTCGATGTCGCATTGAAGCTGAACAGTGACAGGCCCGCGCCATCGCTGTCATCACCGTCGTCGTCGGATACCGTAATCTCGAGGCTGTTCGCCGCGCCGGTGTCCTCGACGGTGAAAACCAGGCGATAGTTGGTGCCATCGAAAACCGTCGATGCCGTAACACCGATATCCGCGTCGTTGATTGCGTCGCGGATGCCGGACAGACTGCCGTCGGTGATGGTTACCGTTTCGACCGCCTTGTCCGGATTCTGCACGAAGGATGTGTAGGTGTCCGTTGACGGATCATAGTCGGTGGTGCCGAACTTGAAAGTCAGCGTGCCGGTACCGACCACGTCGCCCAGCGAGGTGAACTGTGCGGCTGACAGCGCCGTGTCGGTTGCCAGGCTGTGTGCCTCGGCCAACTGGGTCACACTGAGGTCGAAGACCCCCGCCACGGCAGCGTTGGTAGTGGACACAGTGGCAACCGCGGTATCGCTTGACTGTGCCGATTTGTTCTGGAAAGTGGTCGCGTCCTTCAACGCCGCGAGGCTGGTCTGGAATGCGCTGAAAGCGCCCTTCAGCGTGCCGTAGGCGGTCAGGCGGGCCTGGACCTCGGCCTCACGCCGGTCCAGGCGCTGGGTCGCGGGCTGACCTTCGGCGGCGACCAGCTGGGTCACGAGACTGGTCACGTCCAGTCCGGAACCGATGCCTGGAGATGAGATATGCGACATTGGGACCCTCTTCAGTCAGTCCGAACAACTGTGCACAGGCGGTACTGCAAATTCGGGACCAATATCAGATCTTCACCTGAAACAGCAGCCCGTTTGCGGTTCCGCCGGTGTCCGTCTGTGCTTCCAGGCGCCGGGCGCGTTCCAGCACATCTTCCGGCGGAATCTGCCGGATCACCTCCTTTGTTTCTGAATCCACTACGGAAATGACTATCTTGCCCAGGTCGGTATCGACCTTGAACTGCAGGTCGCGCTGCAAATTCTGGACGTAGGAATTGATATTGCTGATCGCTTGTTCCAACTGCTTGTCGTCCCCCTGGACCTTGCCGGGCGGCAAAGTCTGTCCACTGACTGAAAGATCCTGCCCCTTGCGCTCGCCTGCCCGGGCGGTAGCTGGCGTATCGGCAACCCGGCGTACCAAGCCCTCCTGGCGACCAAAGCCCGCATTGACCGCTATGACGGTATCAGTAGGCATAGTGCTGTACCTCAATCAGATCGGAAACGCGCCCGGGGATCATCCCCGGGCGCTTGCCGAAGGCGCTTACTGCAGCAGCGACAGGGCCAACTGCGGCAGACCGTTGGCCTGAGCCAGAATCGCGACGCCTGCCTGCTGCAGGATCTGGTTCCGGGTCAGGTTGGCCGTCTCCGCGGCAAAGTCGGCATCCTGCACACGGCTGCGCGCCGCGCTCAGGTTCTCCGTCAGGTTGCTCAGGTTGGCGATGGTGGAACCGAGCCGGTTCTGGATCGCGCCCAGGTCCGCGCGGATGGTGGAGACCTGGCTGAGCGCGCCGTCGAGCACGCTCAACGCCGCATTGGCGCCGTCCACCGTGGAGATGTCGACCGTGGCCAGCTGCGTCAGGGCCGTGGAGGCCGAGCTGGCGCCGGCCGCGGCGAGGCCGGTCGAGGTGCCGCCGAGCAGGAAATTCTCGGCGGAACTCAGGGTCAGCGTGCCACGGTTGTCGACCGCCGTGTTGCCGGCCGCGTCCGTACCGCCGGCCACGGCGCCGATGCCTATCGCCGCGCCACTGTCCGCCGCGAGGGTTTCGGCATAGCTGATGCCCGCCGCACCGACCAGATTGTTGGTCAGGTTGAGGGTACCGTCACCGTTATTCACGACGGAGACCGTCGTGTTCCCGGCGTTGTACTGAGCAGTGATGGCATTGGCCAGCGCGTTCCCCACGGCAACCTCGTCATTAGTGGCGGCCACCACGACGAGCACGTTGCTGGTCGTGGTACCGGCAGTGTTGAACTCATAGGTCACGCCGTCGATGCTGATCGTGTCGCCCAGCACGATGTCGGCCGAGCCCGAACCGTTGGTGTCTGTCGTTACGACGGCGTTTGCGTCGATCGTCAACAGGGCAGTGTCGTTGCCGGTGGGATCGGCCTCGGTGGCGGCATCCAGGCCGGTGGCGTTGTAGATGTCGGTGACGATGGCCGCGCTGCCGGCGTTGCCGGCCTCGATCCGGATGTCGCGGCCGTCGGCGGCGGTCAGGGTGATGGCGCCGGTGGCGGCGTCCCTGGTCGCGGTCACGCCGGTCTGGTTGGACACGGCGTTGATGGCGGTCACGGCGTTCTGGGCCTGTACCGCGGCGTCGGCATCCTTGGCGATGGATCCTATGGCGATGCCGTTGATGACCAGATCGCCGTTCTGCAACGCCTGGCCGGGCACCGGCGCCACGCCCGTCACCGTGTTGGTGGCGGTGGCGGTGACGCCCGTCTGGCTGGTCACGGCGTTGATGGCGGTGGCCTTGGCGGCCGCGCTGGCGGCGGTCACGCCGGGCGCGGAGGTGGCGGCGGACGAGCCGACATTGACGCCGTTGATGGTGAAGTTGGAACCGTCGAAGACGTCGGAACTCACCGCCGCCATGCCGGTGGTCTGGTACGAGCCGAGCAGGTTGGTGGTGGCGCCGGTGATGCTGACGCTGATGGTCTGGTTGGCGTCGGCGCCCACCTGGAACTGCGCCGTGCTGAAGGAACCGTCCAGTATCTTCTGGCCGTTGAAGGTGGTCTGGGTGGCGACGCGCTGGATCTCGCTCAGCAACTGCTGCGCCTCGCTGTTCAGGGCGGCGCGGTCGGAAATGGAGTTGGTCGAGTTGGCCGCCTGGATGGCCAGCTCACGGATGCGCTGCAGGGCGTTGGACGTCTCCGACAGCGCGCCTTCCGCCACCTGCGACAGCGAAATGCCGTCGTTGGCGTTGCGGACCGCCTGGCTGAGGCCGCGGATCTGGGTGGTGAAACGCTCGGAAATCGCCAGGCCCGCCGCGTCGTCCTTGGCGCTGTTGATGCGCAGGCCCGAGGACAGGCGCTGCAGGGAGGTCGCCAGAGAATCCTGCGACCGGCTCAGATTGCGTTGCGCGTTCAACGACGCAACATTGGTATTGATCGTCAATGCCATGATTGGTTCTCCCTGCCCCGCCACCGGATCATGCCGCGCGGCGGGGCGCAGATTTGTGATTAGCGGATATACTTCGTCGCCGAAATATTTACCGCTCCCGACCAGCATATCGGGTGGGCAGGGGAAATCTTTAGTGCCGGGGAGCACTGCGGCAGCCCCTCGGCGTGCCGCTGTGAACGCCTATAAACGCTTGTATCCTCTATGGCACGGGCAATGGCCGCGGCCTCAGCGACACCAGAAGCCGGGATTGAGATTGTAGACGGACGCCGCTGCCAGCAGCGGGGTACCCTGCGGACCCCGCTGAAGCCCGCTGCGCATGGCGATCAGCTGCCGGCGCCGTTCCATTTCCGGTGACTGGAACCCCAGCCGGCGCATCTCTTCCAGGTTCGCGGCCGCCCCTTCGCACTCCGCGTAGAAGTAACTGGAGTGGGCGCGTGTCTTTTCGAACCGCTCCAGCACCGCGGCCTTCATCCAGGCACCGGCATCCGCGCCCGGGTCGACCCACTCCAACACCTCGGAGACCGGCAGGAAGGGCTCGGCGGGCAGCGCCGGTATGCCCTCCGCCATCTGCTGCATGAGGAACTGCAGGGCCTCGCGCGCCGGCTGCCAGCGCCCGGCCTCGAGGGCGACCCGCACGAAAGACTGCACGTTTGCCGTGTTGCCGTGCTCCTCCAGCAATTTGAACAACAACCGATAGGCACACTCCAGGCAGGCGTGGCGCTCCGCAGCCGGCAGCTCCTGCCGCGCCAGCACGTAGTAGTCCAGCGCCTGCTGGTGGATCACCCAGGCCGCATTGCCGACGTTCTCCTCCATGAACCGCGGCCAGTCCTCCAGGCGCTGCGCGGCAAAGGGGTAACGCGCCAAGTGATCCACCCAGCGGCCGGCAGGGGGCGCGGGCAGGTCCTGCGGGACCAGCGGTTCCCTGACCAGCCAGCCGCCCGCGGCCAGTTCCCCGGCCCGGTCGTCCTTGCAACAGAACAGGTTCAGCAGCATCGGATCAACATCCCGTGCCGGATCGAAAGGCGCCAGTAACTGCAGCCCCGGCACCAGCCGGTAGCTCCGGTAACCCAGCGCCGCGAAGCGCTCGACCAGGGCCAGATTCCATTCGGATCCATGCTTGATTTCATACAGGACCAGCGGAGACTGTTGCTCGAAAAAGCGCTTGCCACCGGTGATTACTCTTCCCTCGCAACCCCCGGCGTCCAGCTTCAGCAGATCGACCGGCAGCAGCCGGTTTTCGGCCATATAGTCATCCAGTCTGACAAGACGGATAACCTGGCTGTCACCGTCGTCTTCCGCGTCACCCGCCAGTACTGCATTTAATTCCGGGTTTGCGTGCACGGCCAGGCGCGCCTCACCGCGCCGATCGGATACCCCGGCCTCGGTCAGGCTTACATTGTTCAGCTTGTTGGCCGCAACACTGCGGCGGAGCCAGGCGGCCGTCGTGCGGCAAGGCTCGAAACACCATACCTTGCCCTCCTCGCCCACCCTGCTGGCCGCCGCCAATGTGTAGACGCCATAGTTGGCGCCGATGTCGACCACCTTCATCCCGGGCTGCAACCACGCACGCACGAACGCCAGTTCTGCCTCGAACCAGTCTTCCTGTTCCAGCAGCACATAGGGGGTAAGCAGGCCGATGTCATCGGGCACCTGCACCTCGATGCCGCCCTGGATATTGACCGCCAGGGCGGTTTCGCCGGCTGCCGCGGCCGGTTCGGTGTCCGCTGCCCGCTCCCACGGCAGGGCGCCCATTTTTTCCGACCAGGCCTGTGCCAGCACCTGTTCGAACTGGGCCGTGAAGCGCGCCGGGTCGCACAGGACGGATGACCGCAAGCGCTGCGGGATGCGCCTGCGCAGCGTGTTGAGCCTCTCGAAGTCTCCGGCCAGTGCCACGGCCCGGGCGACAAACTCGTCATCGGAACCGGTGATGGTTTCCTCGACACCGATATGGCGCAGAATGGCGGCGCTCACCCGGCTGGCGTGCGTTTCCCCCTGCCGGGTGAGCACCGGCACGCCCATCCACAGCGCTTCGCAGGTGGTGGTAGTGCCATTGTAGGGATGGCAGTCCAGCGCAATGTCCACGCGGTTATAGCTTTCCAGGTGTGCCCGCTTGTTTTCGCAGTAACCCTCCAGATGGATACGGTCCGGCCCGATGCCGTGGGCCGCGAAAGCCTGGTACAGATTGTCCCTGATGCTCTGTTTGACGGCGTTGCGCGACTTGATAAGCAGCCGCGAGTTCTCGACCTGCTCCAGGATCCGGCTCCACAGGGCGATGGTCGCCGGCGTCAGCTTGTTGACGTTGTTGAAACTGCCGAAGGTCAACTGGCCGCTGTCGGCGGCCGGCGTCCGGCTGCGCAACTCGGCGTCCGCGAAAGCGCCGAAACACAGGAATGACTCCGGCATGAACAGCAGCTTCTCCGTGTAGCGCGTACCCTGTTCCGACTCCGCCTCGCGGTCGGTGATGCGGTAATCGAGGGTGGGCAGGCCGGTGGTATTGGGATAGCCCAGGTAGGTGATCTGCACCGGCGCCGGCCGGTAGCGGAACATCGGCAGGCGCGAGTCGGCCGTGTGTCCGCCCAAGTCCACAAGTATGTCGATGCCGTCGGCATGAATCCTGCGCGCCAGCGCCTCGTCCGTGAGGTTGTAGACGGTGTGAAAACTCTGGCTGGCATGCCGAATCTGCGCCGTCACCTCGTCCTGGCAACGGGCATTGGAATAGCAGAGCACTTCAAAGCGGCTGCGGTCGTGGTGGGCCAGCAGATTGCGCACGAAGTAACCGACCGAATGGTCGCGGAAGTCCGCCGATACATAGCCGATGCGCAACACCCGCGCGTCCCGGCGCCCTTGCCGAGGCAGAACCTTGACATGCCGCATGGCGCGCTTGCCCCACAGGCGGTGCAGCTCGAACTGAACCCGGGGCGTCACGCCCGGCACCTTGTTGAGCGGCAACAGGAGGCCCTGCAAGGCGGAAAGGGGGTAACCGTCTTGCCGTGCAATGCGCAGAACTTCCGGCAGGATGCGCTCGACCAGCGCCCACTCGCAGGATTCCACCAGCAGGGTGAATGCCGCCAGCAGGGCATAGCCCGGCGCCGCCTGGCAAGCCACCTCCCTGGCCAGGGCGTAGCTGGCATCCGGGTCGTGGTACTTGAGCGCGCCGATCAGGTTGGCATAGATATCGGGGGCCGGGTGGATATCCAGGGCGATGCGGTAGTGGCGCACGGCTTCGGCGTACCGTTTCCGGCGCGCCTGCAGTACAGCGAGATTGTGGTGCGCCAGCCAGTCGTCGGGACGTGCCGCGACTGCCTTTTCCAGTATCCGCTGGGCCTCGGCATAACGCGCCTGCTCGACATAGATGCCGCCCAGATTGCTGAGCGCCAGGTCATTGTCGGGCTGGATCTCGAGCACCCGTTCATAACAGGCCGCCGCCTCTTCCAGGCGGCCGAGCCTGTGCAGTGACGACCCCAGGTTGATATTGGCCTCGACAAGGCCCGGCAGCGCTTCCACCACACCCCCGAGAATGTCCGCGGCGCGCCGGTGGTCACCGCGACGATACGCCAGCATGCCCAGCAGGAAACGCCCGTAGGGGTCGTCGGGATTGCGCCGCAGACCGCGGTCCAGCAGGCGCTGGACGTCCTTCAGTACGCCCGCCTCCAGCAACCGGCGCGCCTTGTCGAATTCAGGTTGTATCTGCAACATGGGGCTCTGCTCCCAAACGGGTCACGATCCGGCCGGATTGCCTCACCCGGAACAAGGCAAGATGCATGCCATGGGCACGGCGCTTCAGAGGAAGTTGAACAGGCTCAGGTTCTGTACATTGATGAACGCCTGCTGGGCCGCCTGCAGGGTGATGCTCTGTTGCTGGAGGCGGCTGGCTGCCTCGGCGTAATCGAGATCCTCGATCGTCGAACGGGTCTGCTCGATCTGTAGCAGCAGGGCCTCGTTGACGGATTCCTGGCTGCCGAGGACATTCAACCGGGCCCCCACGGAGGCGCGAAACTCGACCAGGTTGTCGATGGCATTGTCGAGCTGATCCAGCGTGGCACCCTGGGGTGCGTTGGCCTCCAGGTCGGTGGCCAGGGTGTAGAGCGTGGTAAAGACATCCTCATACGGCGTCGCGCCGGTGGCGTCCGGAATTTTCATGAACACATCGAACCCGCTGTCGCCGTCGGCCACCTGCCGGGCCGGGCCCACCTGGATCAAACGCTGCGCCTGGTCGCCGCCGTAGCTGAAGACACCGGGCAGCGGCTGACTGAATGGCTGGCTCTGCCCGCGACCGCCGGCGAACAGATAATTGCCGTTGCCGTCCCGGCTGTTGGCCAGGCCCATCACTTCATCCAGGATCTGGCGGATTTCCAGCGCAATCGCGTTTCTGTCCTCCAGGTTGTTGGTGTCGTTAAGCCCCTGCACCGCCAGTTCGCGGGCGCGTTGCAGGTTGTTGACAACCGCCCCCAGGGCCGCGTCCTCGAGCCGCAGGCGGGTGCGCGCCTGCTGAATGTTGTTCTGATACTGGCTGGTGACCCCTGCTGTTTCCGACAGGCCGATGAGCTGCGCCGCGCCGGTCGGATCATCGGAGGGCGTATTGATGCGCTTGCCCGTGGACAACTGCTGCTGGGTCCTGAACAGCCGGGTCTGCTGTTCGAGAATCGAGTTCACGCCTTGCCGGAACAGTTGCAGGGTGCCGATGCGCATGACTATCTCCCGATCGCGCCGAGCAGGGTCTGGAAGGTTTCGTCGGCCACGCTGATGAGCTGGGCCAGCGCCTGGTAGGCCTGCTGGAAGCGCAACAGGTCGGCTGCCTCCTCGTCCAGGTTGACCCCTGAAATGGCGTCACGCGATTCCTGCGCCTGGGCCCGCAGGGCACCCTGCGCCTCGGCGGTGATCTGCGCGGTGCGTGTGCGGGTGCCGACGTCGCCGATGAGCTGGCCGTAGGCGTCCTGGAAGCTGGCCGTGCCGCCCTCCATGGTCAGGCCGGTCTGCAGGCCGGCCAGGCGCAAGGCATTGCCGTTGTCGCTGACGCCGCCGCTGTTGGCCGATGCCGTGAACACGTCGCCGTCGGCCGGCGTGCCGGATATCGTGAAGGTAATACCGGCGATGGTGAAACTGCTGCCGCTGTCGGTGGCGGGATTATAGAGGAACGAGCCGGCAACGTCGCCGGCGTAGTCGAACTGCCCGGCGTTGTAGGTAAATGTGATGCCCGCCGCCAGCGGCACGAAGGCACCATCGACGGACTGCAGCTCGAATTCCCCGCTGCCGCCGTTGACCGGCAAACCATTGGCGTCGGTGGCCTCGGCGAAGCGTACCGGTGCCGCCGCGGCGATGCCGCGCGTGTCGCTTATGTCCAGCCCCAGCGCCGCGCTGCCGCCGCGCGTGGGCCGGATCAGGAAACGGTCGCCGACCGGCGGCGTGCCGGACACGACCAGGCTCAGGCCATCGGCGATAAAGGGGTCGGCGGCGGTACCGCTGCCCGTCATGGTGACCGCCTGGTTGTCGCTGACGCGGTTCAGCACCCACCCCGAGCTGGTGTAACTGAGCACGTAGTCTTCGGTCGTCAGCTGGTCCAGGGTGGCCGTGTCGAAGCCGGCGGTAACGGAAACCGTCCCCGTGTTGGCGGAGCTGGCGGCCGCCAGCGGCGTGCCCAGGGTGAAGAAATCGCCCCCCATCGCCCCGTTCAGGTCCATGCCGAGCCGGTGCTGGTCGTTGAAGTTCGAGGCCAGCGCGGTGGCGACGCGGCCCAGCGCGTTCTGCGCCGGGTTCAACACCTGGTCGCGGAAATCGAGCACCGCGCCCAGTTCGCCGCCGGTCAGAAAACCGGTGACCACGGCGGACGTGCCGCCGGTACTGATGGCGATCTCGGCGCGGCGCGCGTCGAATTCATTGGGAACCACCTGCAAGGATGCGGCCAGGAAACGGGTCACCAGCGGCTGCCCGGTGCCTACGAACACATTCACCGCACCGTCGTCCTGCTCCACGGTGCGCACGGAAACCAGCTCCGAAAGGCGGTTTATCAGATTATCGCGCTTGTCCAGCAGGTCGTTGGGCACCTGCCCGCCGCCCTGGGCCAGCGCATCGACGACATTCTTGTTGGCGTCGGCGATGCCGGCACTGAGGCTGTTGATCTCCGCCACCAGGTTGGCCAGATTGCCGCTGACTTCACTGCGCAGGCTTTCGAGCTGGGTGTCCAGGTTCTGGAAGCGGCTGACCAGCGAACCGCCCTCGCTCAGCATCAGCTGCCGCGCCGGGATGGACGCGGGGTCGTCGGCCACGCCCTGTACGGCATTGAAGAAACTCTCCAGGCCCGCGCTGAGGCCGGCATCGGCATCACCCAGCAGGTCGGACACCCGCGACGAAAGCGCATAGAAGGTTTCGAACTGGCTGCTGGAACTGGTGGTCGAGCGCAGCCGGTCGGTCACGAACTGGTCATAGAACCGGTCGATGCTCTCGATCCGCATGCCGTTGCCGATGAAGCCCTGGCCGGTGAAGCCCGGCTCCCGCGTGCCCAGTTCCACCCGCTGACGCGAATAGCCCTCGGTATTGGCGTTCGATATGTTGTGCCCGGCCACGCCGATGGCGCGCTGGAACGCCTGCAGGCCGGAGGCCGCGGTTCCCAGCAGGCCTATTGCCATGACGGCCTGCTCCTGCGGCTGGACCTATACGTTGGAAAGCGCCCTGGGTGCATGGTTACGGCCCTCGGTGTGTTCAGGTTAGCGGCCCGGCCGGGGCTGCCTTGATAGCGGACAGCGCGGCGCGCATCGGCGCGCTGTCGAGGATACGGCCGATCTTGCCGGCATAGTCCGGGTCGGTCGCATAGCCGGCCTGCTGCAGTGCCCGGGCGTAGCCGTGCGTGTCGGCGACCTGCGCCAGCGCCTCCCGGTACCGCGGGCTGGACTGAAGAAAGTCCGCGTAATCGGCGAAGCTGTCGGCCAGCGACGGGTAGGCCCGGAAAGCGGCGCGTTCCCTGCGCATGAGACCGTCCCTGTATTCAACCGTGTCGGTCAGCACCCGCTCGCCCTGCCAGCGCCCGTCGGCCTTGATGCCGAACAGGTTGAAGCTGTTGCGCCCGTCGGCGCCGCGGATCATGGACCGGCCCCAGCCGGTCTCCAGCGCCGCCTGGGCGATCAGCACCTCGGGCCGCGTGCCCAGGCGCCGTGCAGCCTTGCGCGCGTGCGGCCACAGGTCGCGGACGAAGGCTTCCCGCCCGGCGGGCTGCCAGTCCACCGCCTTTTCCTGCACGGCGCCGGCCGATTCAGTTGTCTTTTCCCGGGGTGTGAAATTCAATGGCACGGATGGCCATGAGGGGCTGACAGGCGGCGCCGGCACCGTATCGGCTGCCGCACCTTGCTGGGTCCGGCCGAGCTGCTGCACCATCATCTCCGCCAGTCCCAGCCCCTGGTGACGGCTCAGCTCGATGGCGATCTGCCGGTCGAACATGCCCTGGTAGGTCTTGCCGGCATCGCTGTCCAGCAGCCCCTCGCCAAGGCTCGCGTCGCGCATGCTCTTCAGCATCATCTGGATGAACAGGGCCTCGAACTGGCCCGCTGCCTCGCGCAGGGTGGCCTGTTCATCGTTTCTGGCGCGCGCACGCAGACCGGCCAGGCCCTGGAAGTCCGTATAGATGTCGGTCTGCAGGACGGGCATGCTCATGGCGGTTCAGATCACGATGAGTTCGGCCCGCAGGGCACCCGCCCGCTTGAGGGCATTGAGGATGGCCACCAGATCGCCGGGCGTGGCCCCGACCCGGTTTACCGCGTTGACCACGTCCTGCAGGGTGATGCCGGGATCCATCAGGAACATGCGGTCACCGCCCATCTGGACGTCGACATCACTCTGCGGCGTCACCACGGTGGTGCCGGCCGACAGCGCGCCGGGCTGGCTGACCTGGGGCGTCTCGGTGATGGTCACCACCAGCGTGCCGTGCGATACCGCGGCCGGCAGGATATGTACATTGGCGCCGATCACCACCGTCCCGGTGCGCGAGTTGATGATAACGCGCGCCGGCGCTTCGCCCGGTTCGACAGTAATGTTCTCCACCAGCGAGGCAAACGCCACCCGCTGGGCCGCATCGCGGGGGGCGCTGACCTTGACGGACGCGGCATCCACCGCCTGCGCGATGCCCGGTCCGACGGTGGTATTGATCGCCATCGCCAGGCGGTTGGCGGTGGTGAAATCGGACTGGTTCAGGTTGAACACCAGGTAATCGCCGTCCATGAACGGACTGCGCACCATGCGCTCCACCGTGGCGCCGTTCGGAATGCTGCCGACGCTGGGCACGTTCACCGTGATATTCGAGCCGTCACTGCCGGTGGCATTGAGACCGCTGACCAGCAGGTCGCCCTGGGCGATGGCGTAGATGCGCCCGTCGGCGCCCTTGAGCGGTGTCATGAGCAGGGTGCCGCCGCGCAGGCTCTTGGCGTTGCCGATCGAGGACACCGTCACGTCGATGGTCTGGCCGAGCTTGGCGAACGCCGGCAGGCTGGCGTGCACCGCGACCGCGGCGACATTCTTCAGCTGCGGATTGACGTTCGACGGCACGGTGATGCCGAACTGCTGCAGCATATTCTTCAGACTCTGCACCGTGAAGGGTGTCTGGCTGGTCTGGTCGCCGGTGCCGTCGAGACCCACCACCAGCCCGTAGCCCACCAGCTGGTTGTCGCGCACCCCGGCTATATGAGCCAGGTCCTTGATGCGCTCGGCGCCGGCGCTGCCGAACAGTGTCAGCAGCACCACGAAGGTGAGCAGCTTGCAGATCGTGCGATATCGCCTGTACATACCCGTTATCCCTGTTGTCGCTAGAAAGGCCACAGCGGGCTGTTGAAGAAACGCGTCAGCCAGCCCTGCTTGTTGGCATCCGCCAGCATGCCGCTGCCGCTGTAGGTGATGCGTGCATCGGCCACCTGCGTGGACAATACGGTATTGGCGGCCGAGATGTCCTGCGGCCGCACGATGCCCGAGATCTGGATGAATTCCTCTCCCTGGTTGAGCGTGAGCCATTTCTCGCCACGCACCACCAGGTTGCCGTTGGGCAGCACGTCGGCGATGGTGACCGAGATACTGCCGGACAGGCTGTTGCTCTGGTTCGAATCTCCCGTGCCCTCGAATTCCTGCTTGGAGCTGATATCATTCTCCAGGGTATTGTCGCGGTTGTTGTTCAGCGGAATCAGGCCGGGCACCTTGAAAGTCGGTATGGCGCCCAGGAAGGTCGGGTTCTCCACATTGATGCTGGAATCCTTGCCGGTGGTGGTCTTGGCCGACTTGGACGCCTGGGTGCTCTCCTGCAGCACGATGGTGATGATGTCACCGATGCGGCGCGCCCTGACATCCTCGAACAGGCGCACGTCGCGCGCCGCCTGGAATATGGAGCCGTTGACCGACTCGTCGCTGGTATAGGCCGGCGGCAGCGTGGGACGGTAGCTGTCCCGCGGCGGCGGCGCGGTCGAGCAGCCGCCGGCCGCCAGCAGCAACAGCAGAAAATACCCTTTCAGCGTGTTTTTCATATGGCTTCCTTCACACCTGTTCCGTCGGCGCTACCATTACAGGTTATTGGTCACGTACTGCAGCATGCGGTCCGTATTCTGGATCGCCTTGGAGTTCATCTCGTAGGCGCGCTGGGTCTCGATCATGTTGACCAGCTCCTCCACCACGTTCACGTTGGAGGTCTCCAGCGCACCCTGCACCACCGTGCCCAGGCCGTTCAGCCCGGGCGTGCCGGTGTTCGGTGAGCCGCTGGAGGCGGTTTCCTGGAACAGGTTCTGGCCGATCGGCTGCAGGCCGGTGGGGTTGATGAAATCGGCCAGCTGGATGCTGCCGAGCTGGGTCGGCGAGGTACCGCCGGGCACCAGCGCCGATACCACGCCGTCGGACCCGATGGTCACGCTGGTGGCATTGCCGGGGATGGTGATGGCGGGCTGGATGACGTAGCCGTTGGCGGTAACCAGCTGGCCGGTCTGGTCCATCTTGAACGAGCCGTCACGGGAATAGGCCAGGTTGCCGTCCGGCAGCAGCACCTGGAAGAAACCCCGGCCCTGGACGGCGACGTCCAGACTGTTGCCGGTCTGCACGATGTTGCCCAGGGTGTGAATCTTCTCGGTCGCCACGGTGCGCACGCCGGTGCCCAGCTGCAGGCCGGACGGCAGGCGTGTATCCTGCGAGGACTGCGCGCCGGTCTGGCGCACGTTCTGGTAGAGCAGGTCCTCGAACACCGCGCGATCGCGCTTGAAGCCGGTGGTGTTGACGTTGGCCAGGTTGTTGGAAATGACGCCCATGCGCGTCTGCTGGGCTTCCAGCCCTGTCTTTGCCACCCAAAGTGCCTTGATCATTTCACTGTCCTCTCAGTAGACCGGGGTCAGCCCAGGTCCATCAGCCTGGCGGCCTGCTCGTCCATCTGGCGAGCGGATTGCATGATCTGTACCGCCATTTCAAACTGCCGGGCGAAACCGATCATGTTGACCATCGCCTCGACCCCGTTGACATTGCTGCCTTCCAGCGATCCGCTGATCAGCGTCACCTCGTTGCTGGCCTGTGCCGGTACGTTGTCACGCGTGCGCAGCAGACCGTCCGTCCCCTTCACCAGCCCGGACGGATCGGGCGATACCAGCTTGATGCGGCCCACTACCGCCAGCGTGTTCGGCTGCTGGCCGATAGGACGCACGCTGATGGTGCCGTCCGCGCCTATTTCCAGCTTCTCGTATTCCGGAATCACGATGGGGCCACCGACCCCCAGCACCGGATGGCCGACGCCGGTCGTCAACTGACCATTGATGTTGACCTTGAGGTTGCCGGCACGGGTATAGGCCTCGCTGCCATCCGGTGCCTGCACGGCGATCCAGCCGTCGCCATTGACCGCCACGTCCAGTGGCCGGCCGGTGGTCTGGATCACCCCCTTGCCGGACGTGACGCCCACGCCTTCGGCCACCGCGTAGGTACGGCTGTCCAGCCCCGGTCCGCTCAGTTGCCGGGCCTGGAAGCCGGCCAGGTCGGCCTGGAATCCGACCGTGTTGATGTTGGCGAGGTTATGGGTCGCGACCGTCTGCGCCTGCAGAATCTGCTTGGCGCCGCTGGCGGCGACGTAGAGTACCCGGTCCATGCTGCCACCCAGTCCGTTCGGCTATTAACGGATGTTGATGATGGTCTGGGTGATGGTGTCAGCCGTGCTGATCACCTGCGCATTGGCCTGGAAATTACGCTGCGCCGTGATCATGCCGACCAGTTGCTCGGTTAGGTCCACGTTGGACCCTTCGAGCGCCCCTGACTGGATCAGGCCCGCCGCACCCGTACCGGGTGCGCCCAGCAGCGGCGCGCCCGAATCGAAGGTCTCGGCCCATCCGGTATCGCCGAGCTGGCGCAGGCCCTGCGGGTTGTTGAAGGTGGCGATCGCCACCTGGCCCAGGGTGCGCGACTGGCCGTTGGTAAAGCGCGAGGTGATGACGCCCGTGTCATTGATATCGATGCCGCTCAGCCGGCCGGTGGCGAAACCGTCCTGCACCAGGGCGTTGACGTTGAAGGGGCTGCCGTACTGGCTGGTGTCGCTGTAGTCCAGCGTGACGTTCATGGCTGCCGCACCGCCGCTGGGTGTGAAACTGACGGATATCGGTGTGCCGCCGCTTATGGCGCCCGTGGAGGAAAAGGTCAGCGTATCCGGACCGCTCACCGCAGCGCCGTCCACGTACATATACTGATCCCAGGTATTACTGGCGGTCTTGCGGAAATACAGGGTGGTCAGATGCGGCGAGCCCAGGCTGTCGTAGATGGTCAGCGAGGTCGAGTTGTTGTAGGACGTCGCATCCGAAGGACTGAACGTGGTGGCCGACGGTATGACGGACGCCGAAGCATCCAGGTTGGCACGCACCTCCACCGAGCTGGTGGCCCTCGGCGCGATGTCGGAGCGATCCAGCTGCAGCGCCCCGGTCGCGCCCGTGATATTGCCGTTGGCATCGGCCTGGAAGATGGTCAGCTGCTGCTGCTGGCTGTTGACCACGTAACCGTCACGGTCGACACCGAACTGGCCGGCGCGCGAATAGACGTTGATGCCGTTGTCGTTGAGCAGAAAGAAACCCTGCCCGCTGATGGCCAGATCGAGGTTGTTGTCGGTGAATTCGATATTGCCCTGGGTGAACTGCTGCGATACCGAAGCGATGCGCACGCCGGTACCGATGGCATTGGCGGTGACGCCCAGGTTGGAAGTCGCGAAGATGTCGGCGAACTCGGCGCGCGACTTCTTGAAGCCCACTGTGCTGGCGTTGGCGACGTTGTTACCAATGACACGCAGCTCCCCGGAAGCTGCATTCAATCCACTGAGTGCTGTACGAAACGGCATATCATTTCTCCTTCAGCTTGATCCGCCTACAGGATCTGTCGAACCTGTGAAAATTCCAGCGGACCGACGCCCGCCAGATCGAGCAACAAGCCACCGCTGTTGCCCACTGTTACACTGCGCACCTCGGAGGCAATCAGCGCCTCCACGGATTCGGTGCGCCCGCTGAAACTCGCCTCGGCGCTGATCAGGTAGGAACCCGGCTCCGCGTACTGGCCGTCATCCTTGAGGCCGTCCCACTGGAAGGCCACAGAGCCGGCCGCCTGTGAGCCGAGGTCGAGACGGCGTATGACCTGGCCCGCCTTGTCATAGACGTTGACCACCACGTTACTGCTGGCGGACGGCAGCTCGACCGTGCCCTGGATACTGCCGCCCTGGGCCAGCGCAGCGGTACCCGTCGGCGCCAGCACCTTGCGTCCGACCAGCGTGGCCGCCTGCAACGCCTGGTTGGAGACCAGCGACTCGCTCAGTGAATCGAACGACTTCTGCAGGTCGCCGATACCGCTGACCGTGGAAAACTGGGCAATCTGGGCCAGGAAGTCACCGTTCTCCATGGGCTTGAACGGATCCTGATTCTGCAGTTGCGTGGTCATGAGCTTGAGGAAGTCTTCCTGGCCCAGTTCCTTGCGCTTGTCTTCCTTGTTCAGGTCCTGCAGTGAACGGAAGCCGGCACCCTGCAGTGAACTTGTATCGATCATGTCTGTGTCTCCTTGGCCCTGCGCGGCCTTACTGCCCCAGGCGGAGCGTGGCCATGAGCAGCTGCTTGGATGTGTTGACGACTTCCACGTTGCTCTGATAGGCGCGCGACGCGGAAATCATGTTGGCCATTTCATCGACCATGTTGACGTTGGGCAGAAAGATGTAGCCTTCCTCGTTGGCCATCGGATGGCCGGGTTGATAGCGCTGCTCCAGCGGTGCCTGGCTCTCGACGATGTCCGTCACCTCGACACCGTATGTCGCGCCATCGCCCTGCAGGGATTTCATGACAGCCGAAAACACCGGATGACGCGCATGGTAGGTGGTATCTTCCGAGCCGCCCACGCTCTGCGCGTTGGCCAGGTTGCTGGCCGTGACATTGAGACGCACCGTTTCCGCACTCATGGCCGAACCGGCGATATCGAAGATTTCAAAGAACGACATCCCTATTCTCCCTTGATTGCGGCCCGCAGGCCCTTGAAGCGGCCACTGAGAAATGTCAGCGTGGACTGGTAGCGCACCGCGTTCTGGATGAACTCGGCACGCTCGGTCTGCAGATCGACCGTGTTGCCATCCAGCGACGGCTGCGTGGGCATGCGGTACTGCAGCTCGGCCGATGAGGCAGCCCGCGGCGTGCCGCCCAAGTGGCTGCTGTGCGTGGTCTTCAATGCCACCCGGTTGCTGCCGGCGGCGGCCTTTGCCAGCGCGGCCCGAAAGTCGATATCACGGGCCTTGTAGCCGGGCGTGTCCGCGTTGGCGATATTGGCAGCCAGCAGGGTCGAGCGGCGGCTGTAGAGCTGCAGATTGCCCGGCAGGTCGCCCAGTGCTTTATCGATGTTGATCGGCATACCGCGTCCGCCTGTATTGATTCCTGCAAATCACAGAGCAACGCGCGTGCCAAGTCGGGCAAACGGGCAGAATCAGTGGGTTAGAGCGGGTGAAAGGCGCTGCAGACGGATGCCGGCGGCAAGGACTGGCCGCCCGGCGGCAAACGACGGCAAGCTACTTCTTTCTATATACCACGCCGGGCTGACAGCGCACCATCTCGAAGGCATCCGAGTATTGGGCGATCGACTCGGATGCACCCAGGAACAGGTAGCCGTTGGGGTTCAGGGCCGCCGCCATGCGGGTCAGGATGTCGGTCTTGGACTCGGACGAAAAGTAGATGAGCACGTTACGGCAGAAGATCACGTCGAAGCGACCCAGCGGTGCATAGCTGGCCAGCAGGTTCGCCTGGCTGAACCGGACCCGGTTGCGGATCTCCGCCCTCACCTGCCAGCGTTCCGCCCAATGGGCGTTGTCGCGCTGGAAATAGCGCTGCTTGATGTCCGCCGGCAGGCCACGCGACAACACCATGGGATCATAGTAGCCCGCCCTGGCCTCCTCCAGCACGGACGGTGAAATATCGGTGGCCACGATCTGTACATCATTGAACGCACCGGGCCGTGTATTCAGGAACTCCTGTACCGTGATACTGATCGAATAGGGTTCCTGGCCCGTGGAACAGGCAGCCGACCAGATCCTCGGCGAACGCTGACCGCGCCCGGCCAGCTCCGGCAGGATGCGGTCCGCCAGGATGTCGAAGGGGTGCTTGTCGCGGAACCACAGGGTTTCGTTGGTGGTCATCGCTTCGATAACCTTTTGCCGCAGCGCCCCGCCGGCGCCTTCCCGGCGCAGGCGGCCGACCAGGTCACCCAGGGAGACCGCGCCGGTTTCGCTCATCACGCGACTGAGACGACTCTGCACCAGATACTGCTTGTTGTTGCCCAGCACGATGCCGCTGGCGCTCTCCAGAAAATCGCGGAACTCGCCGTAGTCGTCCTGGTTGATATTGGCCAGTGGCAAATGGATACCCCTTATATATGGCTGCTTTGGGAGAGATCCAGAGGGCACCGTCCGTCCCTCCGTTCTTCAATGCTGCGCATGGTCTATGCTTCGGTATGCGCGTCGGTCCAGGCTTTCAGGCGTGTGAGCACCTCCCGGGCCAGCACGTCCGGCTGGAACTTGGCGATAAAATTGTCGGCGCCCACTTTCTCGACCATGGCTTTGTTGAATACACCGCTCAGTGAGGTGTGCAACAGGATATACTGATCCGCCAGGCGCGGATCGTTGCGGACCTCGGTGGTAAAGGTGTAACCGTCCATTTCGGGCATCTCGATGTCCGAAATCACCATGAACAGACGTTCCAGGGTGGCGGGATCCTCTTCCAGCCAGCGACGCAGTTGTTCCAGCGACTGCCGCCCGTCCTTGACCAGTACGCATTCGATGCCGAGCTGGTCCAGCGTACGCTTGATCTGGTTGCGCGCCACCGAGGAATCGTCCGCCACCAGCACCAGCGGCTTCACGTCGATTTCCTGTTCGCCGGCCTCGTCGACCATGTCACTGGACACCTGATCTTCGGTCCCGACCACCTCCGCCAGCACCTTCTCCACATCGATGATCTCGATCAGCTCACTATCCACGCGGGTCACCGCGGTCAGGTAGTTGTCGTTACCGATGCCCTTGGGCGGCGGCAGTATCTCTTCCCAGTTCATGTTCACGATACGGTCGACACCGTTGACCAGAAAGCCCTGCACGTGCTGGTTGTACTCGGTCACCACCACGAATTTGTCTTCGATACTGTCGCAGGGGGTGCGGCCGATGGCGGCGGCCAGATCCATGACCGTAATGGTCCTGCCACGCATATTGGAGATGCCGCGCACCACGGGGTGGGAATTGGGCACCGCGGTCAATGGCGGGCACTGGATGACCTCCTGCACCTTGAACACGTTGATACCGAACTTCTGCCTGCCGTCCAGCCGGAACAGCAAAAGCTCCAGCCGGTTGTGCCCGGCCAGCTGGGTACGCATGTCGACCGACGCCAGTACACTGCTCATGGTTGATGCTCCTTTTTTGACATAGTTATCCATGCCTGGCCAGACTATCGGCACCGGCATTCCATCCTTGATTACCTGAAAAACAGGCACAGGTCTTGCATTTCGGAGGGCAGACCCCCTTTCAGAGCAGGTGAGGAACATGCAAGCACCGCCGCGAAAACTGCTTTTTGTCGGACTGCTGCTGATCAGCGGTATCGCCCTGCACAGCCGGGCGCTGCAGGCGGCGCCGCGCTGGCAAGACCCCGCATCCATTCGTGCGGTCGCGCAGGCCTGGCTGCAGGACTACGCAAGCAGCAGCCACACCGGGCGCACCGAGATACGGCTGGGCCAGCTCGATCCGCGGCTGCGCCTGAAGGCCTGCCACCGGCCGCTGGAGGGATTCCTGCCACCGGGCGGACGCAGCATGGGCAACACCAGCGTCGGTGTACGCTGCCCGGACGAGGGCGGCTGGAGCATCTATATCACGGCAAAGATTGATGTTTTTGGCAAAGTCGTGGTGCTGCGCCAGCCGCTGGCGCGGGGCGCCGCCATCAAGGCCGGCGACATCGGCCTGGTGGAACGCAACCTCGCCGCCCTGCCCTACGGCTACTTCGCCGACCCCGGGCCGGTGATCGGCATGCTCGCCAAACGCACCCTCGCCGCCACCACGGTGCTGACCCCGCAGATGCTGCAGGCGCCCAAGCTGGTCAGGCGGGGCGAGCGCGTCACGCTGATTGCCGAAAACGGCCGTTTGAAGGTGCGCATGACCGGCGAGGCCCTGTCGGATGGCGCCTCGGGCGACCTGATCCGGGTGCGGACATCGGGTTCCCGGCGCATTATCGACGGACGTGTCGTTTCCCAAGGCGTCGTAAAAGTGACGCTTTAGTGGCAGTCAGCAAAAAAACCGCCTAAAGTTATTGAAAGGACGGACGATATTCTGACTGTACACAGACTGAAACTGAACACGAGGACCCGGAAATGGAGATAGAAAACAACCGTATAGTACCGGCAGCCAGCGGTAATGGCGGACAGGGTACACCGGTTGAGAACCAGAACACGAACCCATCCGGCGCCGGCCAGGCCGAGGCCGGTAACAGCGCGGCTGCGCAGGGCGACCGGGTCAGCCTGACTGACAGCGCCCGCCAGTTGCAGGCACTGGAAAACCAGGTCGCCAGCCAGCCGGTGGTCGACAGCCAGCGGGTGGATGCCGTGCGCCAGGCCATTGCCGACGGCAGCTTCGACATCAATGCCGACCGCATTGCCGACAAACTGATCAGTATCGAACAGGCCCTGACCGACGCGAGGTAAAGTACATGACCGCTGAAAGGACACAGCCGCATCCGTTGGAAGAGATCCTGCGGCAGGAAATTGCCTGCACGGATGCCTTGCTGCAATGCCTGGACGCAGAGCGGGCGGCCCTGGCCAGCCGTGATCTCGACAGCCTGACCGACACCACGGCCGCCAAGCTGCAGCACACCGAGTCGCTGGAGAAACTCGAACAACAGCGCGCCGACCTGCTGCAGACGCTGGGCTTCGACAACACCGCGGCGGGAATTCGCCACTGCATGGAGAGCCTGCCCGACGCCGAGCGGCTGCAGACCCTGTGGCAGCAGGTACTGACCAACATCCGCGCCTGCCGCACAGGCAACCTGACCAACGGTGGCATCCTGGAACTCGGGCGCCAGCACGTGGAACAGGCACTCAGCATATTGCGCGGGCAAAGTGCCAGCCCCACACTGTATGGCCAGAACGGTGATACCGCCCCCCGTCTGGGCCAGCGTGAACTCGGCAGGGCCTGAGCCTGGATCGAGGACAGGCGCCCAGGGGGAAACCCGGCGGACACCGCCGCGCGCAAGGCGGCAACGAGACACCGCAAGAACAGCCAGGGTATTCAAATTTCGACCAGATTGCAGGGGGGAGCAAACCGGCCGCCATGTTTTTTTTGTCCGGGCGCACAGGCAAGGAGGGTGACGGGCACGGCGCCGACAAACTCACCAGCCGTGCCAAGATCATCGCCGTGCTGCGCCAGCTCAAGAGTGAACACGAGTTGCTCAGCGCACAGGTCAACGGGCAGGCGGCGTGCTGCAATACCGCCATCCTCGGCGTGAGAGAGAAAGAAGGTATTTTCTTCCTGGATGAACTCAGCGACCCCGCCAGCCACGAGGCATTCCTGAAACACGGAAAACTGAGGGTGGACTGCCGCCTGCAGGGCATGGAACTGCACTTCATGTGCAAACTGAACCGTGCCGACACCAGCGGTGGTATTGCGCTGTACGAGGTCGGCATACCCAAAGTCGTACACCGGCTGCAGCGGCGCCAGCATTTCCGCGTCAGGCTGAATCCGGGCACATCGATTGCAGTCAGCGTACCCTGCTTCGAGGGTGAGACCCTGAGTGGTGAAGCCTTCGACCTGTCGGCGGGCGGCCTGGGCGCCTTCTTCAGGACCCGCAACATCCCCAATCCCGGTCAGATCATGAACGACTGCACCATCCCCCTGCCCCGCTACAAGCCGATCAAGACCCGCCTCGAAGTCCGCTTCGCAAAACTGGACGGCGCGCACCACCGCCTGCGGCTGGGCGGCCGCTTCGTGGGCCTCGACCGCCGGCAGGAACGGCTGCTGGCCCAGTTCCTGGCGGAAATGCAGCGCAAGCGACGGCGTTTCGGGTCCTGAAGACAAAGGGGATTACCCGAACCGGTCGAATCCGGCCTCATCCCCGCGCGGCTGCTCCTTGAACCGGGCAAGCGCCTTGCCCGCCTGGCGGGCAGGCACAGTGAAAATGCCCTGATCCAGGCAACAAACCGACTTCCCGGGCGGAGGCATCTGGAGCTGTTCGCTGCGGCAACGACCCTGAATTCGGGAAGTCGCCATAACTTATGGAGCCTAACCACCAATATCTGGCTTCC
>Ga0256830_1000267_pt1 | contig 46048 bp, 47 predicted proteins | sample 128326metaG_FD_190537 | JGI IMG/M metagenome (GOLD analysis project Ga0256830, IMG submission 190537) | Hydrothermal vent microbial communities from Lau Basin, Pacific Ocean - 128-326 | ecosystem: Environmental > Aquatic > Marine > Hydrothermal vents | place: Pacific Ocean: Lau Basin | collected...
TCATCCAGGTCAAGACGGTGATCCTCATCGCCATGCTGGCCATCGGCCGCAAGTTCATCATCCTCGATACCGACAAGACAGGGGCCGGGACCATCGCGGCGCTGGCCGCTGCCTTGCTGGCGCTGGGCGTCACCTACTGGCTGATGCGCGAGCGTGACGACCACGAACGGGAAAGGGAACAGGCGAAGTAGGCAGCCGGTGGCGGCGCCCGGCTAGATAACTGCTCCGAAATATAGATCGCTCTCTACGTCAACTACGTCGCTCCACGTGTCCGTAAACGTCGCCCCGGAGAGAGACGGGCAGACAGGGCAATCCGGTTACTCTCAGGTGATCGGGGATTCGGAACACGTATTTAGCGCGCCCGGATGGTCTCGTCGAGAGCCTGCAACTGTTGCGGCGCATCCACAGCGATGATGTCCAGCAGGGGCAGGAGTTGTGCAAAGAGTTGCTGGCGCTGGGCCGCCAGCCGTTCCCGCTCCGCTTCACCGAACCATTTCTCGCGCACCAGCAACAGGGCCTCCACCACGTCCATGCCCTCCGGGGCGGCCCTCTCCGCGACGTCCATGACGATACTGCCGGGGCCGACCCCGTCGAGCAGGCGCGCGCTCATGGCGAGCACGTCGTCCACCGTGGTGTCCACGTCGATGCGCGGTTCGCTGATGGCGACACTCAGCGTCAGGCGCAGCTCCCGCTCGCCGGCATAGAAGGTGGACTTGCATACCGCCTGTTGCAGGCGCTCGGCCAGCACGCGGGCACCGTCGGCATCGGCGCCATTGAGGATCAGCACGAACTGGCCCGGGCCGAGGGTGGCGGCATGGTCGCCGTCGCGCACGGTGGTGGAGATGATGCCGCCGATGCGGGCGATGGCCTCCTCGCAACAGCCCTTGCCGTGTTCGATGTAGAGCTCCCTGAAACCGTCCACGTGCAGACGCAGCCAGATCCATTGTCCCTGGCCGCGCCGGATCTGGGCGAGCAGTTGGCCGGCGACCTTTTTCAGGTAGCGGGCGCTGCCGAGACCGGTCCCGGCGTCCTCGGTGGCCTCGCGTTGCAGTTTTTCCTGCGTGCGGCGGTGCTGCAGGTGGCTGGCGGCGCGGGCGCGCACGTGCACGGCCTGGAAGGGCTTGCTGATGAAGTCACTGGCGCCGCGCGAGAGCACCTCTTCCTTGGTCTCGGCATCGTCTTCCTTGCCGGTGATGATGATCACCGGCAGGGATCTGATGGCAGGATCCCGGCACTCGCGCACGCGGGCCAGCAGCCCGTAGCCGTCCAGGCGGGGCATGGAAAGATCGGAGAAGATGAGCTGGATGCCCTCGGTGCCGTTCAGCAGCTCCCAGGCCTGTTCCCCGTCCTCGGCCTCCAGGACCTCGAAATCGCGGGAGAGGATCTTGCGCAAGGAGACGCGCATGACGCGGGAATCATCGACGACGAGCACGCGGGGCGGGGAGGCTGGGGACATGGACGGGTTCTCCAGGGCCGGTTGGGGCTGGTTGGCAGCCGTTGTACCGGGTATATCGGCGTCCCGGCGCCGGATTTGAAGCCAACATCCGGCAAAGTGACTGATTTGCCGGGATATTGGTGCCCCGCGGCGGGCAGCCACGGCGGCGCGGTTTCCTCCCCGATGGCGCTGGTGCTATGGTATGGCCCGCCTGTACATCAGCCCGGGAGAGAACCATGTGCCGCCGCTTCCTGTCCGCCTGCCTGTTGATTGCCGTCCTGTCCGGCGTGGTAGCGGGAACGGTACCGGCCGGGGAGGCCCCTGCCGCCACCCTGCGCGAGGCGCGTCTGCCCGCCACGTCGAAGACCCGCCTGGCGGAACTGGCCGCGCATCCGGACTGGCGGGTGCGCAAGACGGTGGCCGGCAACCGCCGCACACCGGGGGAGGTGCTCGCGCGGCTGGCCGGGGATCCCGAGCCCCAGGTACGGATCTCGGTGGCCACCAACATCTCCACGCCGGATGCCGTCTATCTCGGTCTGGCCCGCGACGGGGACGTGGACGTGCGCAGCGTGGTGGCGCGCTACGAATACGTGCCGGTGGCGGCGCTGAAGATCCTCGCGGGGGACGCCGTGCCGCGCATTCGCCTCGAAGTGGCGCGCAACTGGAACACCGACGTCGCCACGCTGGAGAACTTGTCCCGGGACGGCGATCCGGATATTGCCGCCATCGCCCTGCAAAGCCTGCAAAAGCGCCGCGAAGAGGCTGCCGAGTAAGCCTCCGGCAGCTCACCGGATGGTGCCGGCCAGGGGGAACGCACAGGCTTCCCGCGCAAGTCACTGATCCACCGGCGACCCGGCGCCCGCATCCCCGGCGCTAAAGAAATCCCCGTTCCTGTCGCTACAGGTTTAAGCAGGCAGGAGGTAACAGCGGCATGTCCACAGCGCGGGAAACACATCACGGCCAGACCACCCCCGAGGCCATGGTGGGTGGCGTGGTGCGGCTGGTGTCGCTGCCCGAGGTCTGCCTGCGGGTGAGCGAAATGCTCGAAGACCCGCTCACCACGGCGAAGGATCTCGGCAAGGTCATCGGTCGCGATACCGGACTCACCGCGCGCCTGCTGAAGATCGTCAACAGTGCCTTCTACGGCTTTCCTTCCCGCATCGAGACCGTCAGCCGCGCGGTGACCGTCATTGGCATGCGCGAATTGCGCGGCCTGGTGCTGGCCGCCTCGGCCATCGAGGCCTTCTCCCGTGTCTCCATCGACGTGCTCAACATGGCCCACTTCTGGCGCCACTCGGTGTACTGTGGCGTGGTGGCGCAGATCCTCGCCAGCCGCTGCCGCGTGCTGCACGGCGAGCGCCTGTTCGTCGCCGGCCTGCTGCACGACATCGGCAAGCTCATCATCGCCAACAAGAAACCCGACATCGCGGTGGAAGTCATGCGTGCCGCCACCGAGGAAGAAGCCCTCGACTTCGAGGTGGAGCAGCGGCTCATGGGTTTCGATCACGCCGAGCTTGGTGGCCTGCTGCTGGAACAGTGGAAGATGCCCGAGTCCCTGTGCGATGCGGTACGCTTCCACCATGCTCCGCAACATGCAAAGAGCAATATGCTCGATGCCTCTCTGATCCACATCGCCAATGTCTTTACCTGCATCGCCGAACTGGGCCTCGACATCGAGTCCAGCCTGCAACCCATCGAAGACTACGCCTGGCAGACCAGCGGCCTGCACCCCGACATCATGCACGAGGTCCTTGCCGAAGCCGGTCCCCGTTTTACCGACGCCCTCGAAGCCATCCTGCCGCGTTCCTACCTGAGTTGAACCCACCGCAAGCTGGATACGTGGTGGCACTCTGGTGACGGATGCCGTGATCGATCCGTGTTGCGTCAGGCCTGCTCGGGACGCGCGGGACCGAGCGGCGTGCCGCTTTGCGGATCGAATTCGAGCAACTCGCCTTCCACATAACGCACCAGACCGTGGAAGTACTGCTCGCTTTCCTCGTGCAGGGTATGATCCAGAAAGCCGTCATCCTTTCCCCAGTTGAGTCGCCGCGGCGGCAGTCCCGACTCGACGAGCATCTCGCTCTCCAGGCGTACGCAGATCAGTTCCATCCTGCGGCCGGGCGAAAGACCCCTGGCCTCGCGCAGGGGCAGGACATGCGCCTTCAGTTCATGGTGAATGATGGCGAGGGGATCGGCGACATCACCCGTGGTATAACGCTCCCGCACGAAATGATCGGGAAGTACCAGCAGCCCACTGGGCGTGACCGTGTCGGGGCCATCGCCGCTGCTGGCAACGCGAAAGGGGCGCCAATGGCCCGCGCCCCAGGCCCGGATCCCCTCATCCGTCAGGCTGCCGTCTTTATTTCGCCAGCCGCGTCGAATGAACTGCTCATCCCAGGCCACCAGCCTTGCCAGGGCCACGGCGCCGAGATCCGAGAGCGCATACTCGGCAAAGGCCCGGGTGACCTGCTTCGAGGGCGGCCGCAACTCCGGGCCGAAGCCGCCGGCGGCCAGTTCCTCGGCTTCGCGAAGACGGCGAGGAAAGTCCGGTCCGGGTCCGGTATTGCGTACCACGGCCTCATGTTCGAAATCCGCCGGGCAGCCATGGCCGACGAAGTAGCGCTGTATAGTAATTTCGAGATTGTCCATGCGCTGCTGCCAGGAAAGATCGGCAGCCCGCACGCCGAAGTCATGAAAGGCGGAGACGCCGGCCGTCGGCGTCCTGGGTTCCTGGGGTGTCGTCATGCCTAGGTGCATCGTTTTCTCCCACTTGTCCTGTTTCCGTTACCGGGAAGCGGATGGGCAGTTGGGCCCTGTCCGGGGTGCCAGCCGGGGGACGGTGGTGTCCTTTTCCGGTTCGTTATAAAAAAACGTGGCGTTCTCGTCGAAACGGATGGATTGCTCGAAGATCCTTTCCCGTCCATGGTTGTCCACCACACTGACACGCAGGATCTGTCCCTCCATGACCGGGCGCGCCAAGGTAAAGGCGATGAAGGGATTACGCGATATTTCGGCGCTCAGGGCGGCCTCGAAACAGAGCCGTGTGTCGATGCTGACGGCAACATGTTCCAGATAGTTCGCTGGAATACGCGCCTGCGTGCGGGGGTCGCGTCGCGTGCCGTCTTCCATGGGATGAAAGAGGATGGCCTTGAAGGTTTGCCTGCCTTCGTATTCCGGGCGGATCCGAAGCTTGATGCCGGTGTGTGTCATGGTTTCGCCTCCCATGTCATCCTCCTCCACAGCCGATGGTGATCTTTACTTCGCGTTTCACACCCAGCAGGCCATTCGCGGTCCTGGCAATGGCATAGACATCGCCGGTCTTGTTCAGCCTGATGCGCGTGGAAACGGGCAGATCGCTCATCTCGTTCAGGCGACAGACGCAGACGTACGACGCCGTGGACACGGAGCTGAAGAAGGCCAGCGAGGAAACCAGCCCCGTTTCGCCCCGGATACTGACGGGTACCACGGCGCCGTTTTCCGCGATCTCGGGCACCCGCAGCTCGAGGCGATCAGTGGCGCGTACATCGTCGGCCCATGGCCCATAGAGGGCATAGAGCTTGTGATACATGTCGTTGGGTAGCGGGAAGATGTCGTTGTCCGTGATCGCGGCCCTGCTCCGCCAGGGCAGGGCGCCGAGCAGGGGCAGGGACAGGCCTGCCTTGAGGAGACGGCGTCGAAACCGTGATGTTCTTTCCATGTCGCACCTCCTGGGGTTTGTCCACCGAGGAGCAAAATCGGGGCCATCGGAACAGGTGGCTGAAATGTATCGAGAATTTTGTCAGGCCGGTGCGGTCGCGGTGTAAAGTGAGAGGAAGATTGCAATCGCGTGTTGCATATTGCGCCGGCGGTCGGAGAGGCGAGACCACGGCAGGTTGTTCCCGTGAAAACCGTCCCTGCGCGATCATGGGTGCCGCGAAAGACCGGCAGCGCCTTTTTCGCCATCCTCCGCACTCGCCCCTTCTTCCCGGTAGTGAGATACTTTGCCGAAGACACTGCAAGGGGAACTCACATGTACACCATCGACGATCTGCTCGAAGTCATGGCGCGCCTGCGCGATCCGGAGTCGGGCTGTCCGTGGGATCTCGCGCAGACCCTGAAGAGCATCGTGCCGCACACCCTGGAGGAGGCCTACGAGGTGGCCGAGACCATCGAGCGTGACGATAGCGCGGCCCTGTGTGACGAGCTGGGCGACCTGCTGTTCCAGATCGTCTTCTATGCGCGTATCGCCGAAGAGGAAGGCGACTTCGCCTTCGGCGACGTGGTGGATGCCATCTGCCGCAAGCTCATCCGTCGCCATCCCCACGTGTTTGCCGACGAGCGGGTGAGCGACGTGGCCGATCAGACCCGTCAGTGGGAGGCGCACAAGCAGAAGGAGCGTGCGGCGAAGCAGGGCGGGCGGCCGCCGGGTATGCTGGATGACATCAGTCTCGCCCTGCCGGCGCTCTCGCGGGCGCAGAAGATCCAGCGCCGCGCCGCCCACGTGGGTTTCGACTGGCCGGATACCGCCGGCGTGAAGGCCAAACTGGCGGAGGAACTTGCCGAGCTGGATGAGGCGGTGGAAGCCGGCCGGCGCGAGGACATCGAGGCGGAGGTGGGCGATCTGCTATTTACCTGCGTCAACCTCGCCCGTCATCTGGAGGTGGACGCCGAGGCCGCCCTGCGCGGCGCCACGCGCCGCTTTGCCCGTCGCTTCGCCCACATGGAGGCCGCCGCCGGGTCGGGGGAGGGGCTCGCCGGGCTGGACGCCGAGGCCCTGGAGCGCCTGTGGCGCGCGGCCAAGCGTGGCATGACGGAGGAGGGCCGGCCTGCACCATAACGGAGCGCACCGGCGTCGTTTGCACCATAACGACGCACTTGGCGGGTTAAAATTTGCACAGAATGATTTTTAAGTTATTGTATATTCTTATAAAAACAAAACTTCCCATTTTGGTGCGATTCTTGCTTATAAGGCACCAATATAGAACAATATTTCGCGCGAATTTTTCCTGAATACCAGAACACACAAATCGTCAGGGGGATCTCAATGGAAACCTTGAAATCGGGCGCTGATGTCCTGTTTATCCTGCTCGGCGCCATCATGGTGCTGGCCATGCACTCCGGCTTTGCCTTTCTCGAAGTGGGCACGGTGCGCAAGAAGAACCAGATCAACGCGCTGGTGAAGATTATTTCCGACTTCGCCGTCTCCACCATCGCCTATTTCTTCGTCGGCTACCTGGTGGCCTACGGCACGGGTTTCCTCGACGACGCCAATACGCTCAAGGTCAACAACGGCTACGAGCTGGTGAAGTTCTTCTTCCTGCTCACCTTCGCCGCCGCCATCCCGGCCATCATCTCCGGCGGTATCGCCGAGCGGGCGCGCTTCTATCCCCAGCTCACCGCCAGCCTGATCATCGTCGGCCTGCTGTATCCCTTCTTCGAGGGCATCGTATGGAACAACAACCTCGGCGTGCAGGCCTGGCTGGAGGCCACCTTCGGCGCGGGTTTCCATGACTTCGCCGGCTCGGTGGTGGTGCATGCCGTGGGCGGCTGGATCGCGCTGGCCGCGGTGCTCCTGCTCGGGCCGCGCCACGGGCGCTTCCGCAAGGACGGCACGCCCAATCCTTCCCATCCGCCCTCCAGCGTGCCCTTCCTGGCGCTGGGCGCCTGGGTGCTGACGGTGGGCTGGTTCGGCTTCAACGTCATGTCGGCGCAGACCATCGAGTCGGTCAGCGGCCTGGTGGCGCTGAACTCGCTGATGGCCATGGTGGGCGGCATCCTCGCCTCCCTGTTCATCGGCCGCAACGACCCGGGTTTCGTGCACAACGGCCCGCTGGCGGGGCTGGTGGCGGTGTGCGCCGGCTCCGACATCATGCACCCGGTGGGCGCGCTGGTCACCGGCGCCGTGGCCGGCGGCCTGTTCGTCTTCGCCTTCACCTGGTGCCACAACAAGTGGCGCATCGACGACGTGCTCGGCGTGTGGCCCCTGCATGGCCTGTGCGGCGCCTGGGGCGGCATTGCCGCGGGGATCTTCGGCCTCGAGGCCCTGGGTGGCACCGGCGGGGTGAGCTTCATGGCCCAGCTCGCCGGCACCCTGCTGGGTATTGCCATCGCCCTCGGCGGCGGCTTTGCCATCTATGGTGTCATCAAGGCCATGGTGGGCCTGCGCCTGAGCGAGGAGGAGGAGTTCGAGGGCGCGGATCTGGCCATCCACAGGATCTCCGCCGAGGCAGCGGAAGAATTTGGCGGCTGACCGCCGCAGCACTGCGTGCCAGTATCTCTGCGGTAAGTAACAGCTCACATCGGGGCCGCCTTGCGGCCCCGCTTGTGGTCAGGCGGGGTGAAAAATGCTAAGTTTCGCTCCCGTTTTCGTCTCCCGGGCAGGGCCCGGATCCGCCATGACACGCAAGCTTTTCATCAAGACCTTCGGCTGCCAGATGAACGAGTACGACTCGTCGCGCATGGCCGATCTGCTCGCCGAGAGCGAGGATCTGGAATGCACCACGGAGGCCGAGGAGGCCGACGTGCTGCTGCTCAACACCTGCTCGGTGCGCGAGAAGGCCCAGGAGAAGGTCTTCTCCCAGCTCGGGCGCTGGCGCGAGATCAAGCAGCGTCGCCCCGAGGTCATCATCGGCGTCGGCGGCTGCGTGGCCAGCCAGGAAGGGGAGGCCATCCTCGCCCGCGCGCCCTTCGTGGACCTGGTGTTCGGTCCCCAGACCCTGCACCGCCTGCCGGCCATGATCGCCGCGGCGCGCGACAGGCGGCGCGCGGTGGTGGACGTGAGTTTTCCCGAGATCGAGAAATTCGACCGCCTGCCGGCGCCGAAGGTGACGGGCGCCACCGCCTTCGTCTCCGTCATGGAGGGTTGCAGCAAGTACTGCAGCTTCTGCGTCGTGCCCTATACCCGCGGCGAGGAGTTCAGCCGCCCCTTCGACGACGTGCTCGCCGAGGTGGCCGAGCTGGCCGCCAGGGGCGTGCGCGAGGTCACCCTGCTGGGGCAGAACGTCAATGCCTACCGCGGATCGATGCACGACGGCGACAGCGCCGATCTCGCCCTGCTCATCCACTACGTGGCGGCCATCGACGGCATCGAGCGCATCCGCTACACCACCTCGCACCCCAACGAGATGAGCGACAGCCTGATCGCCGCCTACGCCGAGGTCCCCGAACTGGTGGGCCACCTGCACCTGCCGGTGCAGAGCGGTTCCGACCGCATCCTCGCACTCATGAAGCGCAACCACATGGTGCTGGAGTACCGCCACACCATCCGCCGCCTGCGCGAGGCGCGCCCGGGCATGTCCATTTCCTCGGATTTCATCGTCGGCTTCCCCGGCGAGACCGAGGCCGACTTCCAGGCCACCCTCGATCTCGTCGCCGAGGTGGGCTTCGACCATTCCTTCAGCTTCATCTACAGCCCGCGGCCGGGCACCCCGGCGGCGGCCCTGCCCGACGACGTGCCGCTGGCGGTGAAGAAGCAGCGGCTCGCCATCCTGCAGGCGCGCCTGGCCCAGAAGGAGGCGGAAATCAGCCAGGCCATGGTGGGCACCACCCAGCGCGTGCTGGTGGAGGGGCCCTCGCGCAAGGATCCGGCGGTGCTGGCTGGCCGCACGGAGAACAATCGTGTGGTAAACTTCAGGGCATCACCTGAGCTGACGGGTACGTTCGTCGACATTGTGATCACCGAGGCCCTGCCCAATTCCCTGCGTGGCGAACCGGTATCCACCGGGGCTCCCGCTCAGCCTGTTTCCGGCTGCCACTGACATCCACCCCCACCACTCATCTTGAGTACCCGACCCGTTTCTTCCGATTTCGTCCTCGAACCCGTCGATCATCGCCGGCTGGCGAACCTGTGCGGCCAGTTCGACGAGCACCTGCGCCAGATCGAGCGCCGCCTGGGTGTGGAGATCAACAACCGTGGCAACGCCTTTCGCGTCATCGGTGATCGCCGTTCGGTGCAGGCCGCGGGCGACGTGCTGCGCGATCTCTACGCCGAGGCCGGCGAGCGCGAACTGAGCCCCGAGCGCATTCACCTCTTCCTGCAGGAGTCGGGCGTGGAGGCGCGCGCCGCCGAGCCCGCCGCCAACGAGGAGGAGGTGGTCATCCACACCCGCCAGGGCGCCATCCGCGGGCGCGGGCCCAACCAGTGCCGTTACCTGAAGAACATCCTTGCCTGCGACGTCAACTTCGGCATCGGCCCGGCGGGCACCGGCAAGACCTATCTCGCCGTGGCCTGCGCGGTGCAGGCGCTGGAACACGAGCAGGTGCAGCGCATCGTCCTCACCCGCCCGGCGGTGGAGGCCGGCGAGCGCCTGGGTTTCCTGCCCGGCGACCTGGCGCAGAAGATCGATCCCTACCTGCGGCCGCTCTACGACGCCCTGTACGAGATGCTGGGTTTCGAGCAGGTGGCGCGCCTGATGGAGAAGAACGTCATCGAGGTGGCGCCGCTGGCCTACATGCGCGGGCGCACCCTCAACGATTCCTTCATCATTCTCGACGAGGCGCAGAACACCACCGTCGAACAGATGAAGATGTTTCTCACGCGCACCGGTTTCGGTTCCACCGTGGTCATAACCGGCGACGTCACCCAGATCGACCTGCCGCGCGGCCAGCAGTCGGGCCTGCGCCACGTGGTGGACGTGCTGAGCAAGGTGGAAGGCATCAGCTTTACCTTCTTCAAGCCCAAGGACGTGGTACGCCACCCGCTGGTGCAGCGTATCGTCACGGCCTACGAGGAACACGAAACCGCCACTGGCGAGGAAGGCGGGCAGTGAGGCTGGATCTCGATGTCCAGGTGGCGGTGGCCACGCCCGGCCTGCCGGGCGAGGACGCGCTGCGCGAGTGGGTGGGCACGGCCCTGCAGGGCGCGGGCGCGAAACAGGCCGCGCCGGAGCTCAGCATCCGCATCGTCGATGAGGCGGAGATGACCGCGCTCAATCAGCGCTACCGCGGCAAGTCGGGCCCTACCAACGTGCTGTCCTTTCCCTTCGAGGCCGCGGCCGAAGTGGACACCGGCCTGCTCGGCGACATCGTCATCTGCGCGCCGGTGGTGGCCGAAGAGGCGCGCGCCCAGGACAAGCCCCTGCATGCCCACTGGGCGCACATGGTCATCCATGGCGTTTTGCACCTGCTGGGTTATGATCACCACCATGAGCAGGAGGCCGAGGAAATGGAACGCCTGGAGACCACATTGCTGGAGAAGCTGGGCATACCTGATCCCTATGAACCCGTGGAAGGAAAATGAACGAAGATCGATCTAGTCAGCCTCCCGGACGCAAGTCCCGGGAGGAGAAGAACGACCGCTCCTGGCTGGAACGCCTGGGGCAGGCCTTCAGCTCGGAACCGCGTACCCGCGAGGACCTCATCAACCTGCTGCGCGAGGCCGAGCAACGCGGCCTCCTCGATCACGATGCACTGGGCATGATCGAGGGCGTGTTACAGGTTGCCGAGATGCAGGTGCGCGACATCATGATCCCGCGTGCGCAGATGAGCATCGTCGAACGCGATGCCGATGCGCGCAGCGTGCTCGATACCGTCATCGAATCGGCCCACTCGCGCTTCCCGGTCATCGGCGAGAACCGCGACGAGGTCATCGGTATCCTGCTGGCCAAGGATCTCCTGCCGTGGTTTGCCAGTCACGGCGACAATGGCGCGACGCTCAACATCCGCGAACTGCTGCGTCCCGCGGTGTTCATTCCCGAGAGCAAGCGCCTCAACGTCCTGCTCAAGGAATTCCGCGCCAGCCGCAACCACATGGCCATCGTCGTCGACGAGTATGGCGGCGTCGCCGGCCTGGTGACCATCGAGGACGTGCTGGAACAGATCGTCGGCGAGATCGCCGACGAGCACGACTTCGACGAGGATACCTTCATCCTCGATCACGCCAACGGCCTGAGCACGGTCAAGGCGCTCACCCCCATCGCCGATTTCAACGCCCACTTCGACACCCGCTTCAGCGACGAGGAAAACGATACCGTCGGCGGCCTGGTGATGGGCCTGCTCGGCCACCTGCCCAAGCGTGGCGAGACGCTGGTGGCCGAGGGGCTCGAATTTCGCATCCTGCGCGCCGACAATCGGCGCGTCTATCTCCTGCAGGTGAGCCGCGCCGGCGAGGCGTCGGCGCGCACCGGGACGACGGGTGACGACTGAACTCGCTGCGCGGCCGGGCCCGATGAACCGCCTCGGCGACTGGCTGGCCCGGGGGGCGCCGGGACGAGGCGGGGAACTGCTGGCCCTGCTGCTGGGCATGGCCATGACCGCCGCCTTCGCGCCGCTGGGCCTGTGGTGGCTGGCCGCGCCGCTGCTGGCCCTGCTGTTCCTCGTGCTCGACGACAATGCCCCCGCCGTTGCACGTCGGCGTGCCTATCTCTTCGGACTCGGCCTCTTCGGCGTCGGCGTCTCCTGGGTCTTCGTCGCCATCCATGTCTACGGTCAGACCGCCTGGCCGGTGGCGGTGCTGCTCACCGCCCTGTTCGTCGCCTTCCTCGCCCTGTTCCACGCCCTGTTCGGCTGGCTGGCGGCGCGCCTCGGCGCGCGGCTTCCCGACGGCTGGCGCCTGACGATGCTGTGGCCTGCGCTATGGGTGCTGGTGGAATGGCTGCGCGGCTGGTTCCTCACCGGTTTCCCGTGGCTCAACGCGGGCTACAGCCAGATCGACGCGCCGCTGGCGGGCTGGGCGGCGGTGCTCGGCGTGCATGGCGTGGCGCTGGCGCTGGCGGTGAGCGCCGGCGTGCTGGCCCGGTGGTGGCGCCGGCCGCCGCGCGGGCGCGGCTGGCTGCCGGGCCTGTTGTTGTTGCTGTTCCTCTGGAGCGCGGGGGGCGCGGGACGCTTCATCGAGTGGACGCGGCCGCTGGGCGAACCGCTGAGCGTGGCGCTGGTGCAGGGCAACCTGCCGCAGAAGACCAAGTGGGATCCCGAGGCCATCCGCGAGCGCCTCGATACCTATGCCGCGCTGGCGCGCGCCCACGCCGACGCGCAACTCATCGTCTGGCCGGAGAACTCGGTGACGGTGTTCTACCATCGTCTCGCCGAACCCTATTTCAAACCCCTGCTGGCGGAGCTGAATGCCCTGAGCGAGGGGCGTACCTGGCTGATGGCGGGGCTGCCCTACCGCGAGCCGGACGGGTCGCGCTACTACAGCAGCTTCGCCAGCTTCGATCCGGCCAGCGGCGAGGCGCGCTTCTATCACAAGCGCCACCTCGTGCCCTTCGGCGAATACGTGCCGCTGGAGGACTGGCTGCGCGGCCTCATCGGCTTCTTCGATCTGCCCATGTCGGGCTTCAGCCGCGGCCCGAAGGTCCAGCCCCTGCTGCATGCCGCGGGTCACCCGGTATCGGTGTCCATCTGTTACGAGGACGCCTTCGGCGAGGAGGTCATCGACGCCCTGCCGGCGGCCCATTTCCTCGTCAACGGCAGCAACAACGCCTGGTACGGGGATTCGCTGGCGCCTCATCAGCACCTGGAGATCTCGCGCATGCGCAGTATCGAGACCGGCCGTCCCCTGTTGCGCGTGACCACCAACGGCATCTCGGCGCTGGTGGACGAGCACGGCCGTATCCTGCAACGCAGCCCGCAGTTCGAGATGGCGGTGCTGCGTGGCGAGGTGCAGCCGCGCGCGGGCGCCACGCCCTATGTGCGCTGGGGCAACGCGCCCGTGGTGGGGCTGGCCTTCCTGCTGGTGGCCCTCGCCGCCTGGCGGGCACGGCGCTGAATCACCCTGCCCCGACAGACAGGGGTAGCGGGGCGGGGCATTCCCGCCCTCGCCGGCCCGCCGGCGATCACTCGGCGCCGCCTTCCTCGCTGTAGGTCTTGCGGAACACCGTGCCGAGGCAGCGGGGGCAGGGCGGCACGTGGCGGGTGCTGTCTATATATATAGTGTGGCGGCACTTGCGGCAGTGCAGGTAGCCGGGGCCGGTGATGTCGCCGGTGTACCAGTCGCCTTCCTCGGCGGCCGCGTGGATGGCGGCCAGTTCGCTGGCGGTGCGGTCCACCGCGCCGGCGAACAGCTCGCCGAGCCGGGTGCCGGCGAGGCGCAGGTCGTCGCGCAGCCAGGCGCCGACACTGCGCCCCGAGCGGTCGAGGAAGCGGGCGGCGTCCTCCACGTCGCGGCGCAGGTAGTCGCCCACCTGGGCGAGTTCCTCGCGCGAGAGCTTCTCGAAGTCGCGCACCTGATCGACGATGTAGTTCATCTTCACCGCCAGCGAGGTCTCGGTTTCCTCTTCCAGTTCGCGTACTTCCTCGACGTTCTCCACGAGTTTCTCCAGCAGGTGCTCGTAGGCGCGCGCCTGTCGTGTGGTCTTCTCATCGTTCATGCCGGTCGCTCCCGCAGGCTGGTCTCCCTGCCTGTAGTGTAGCGCCTGTGGGCCCGGCGGGGGGCGGATCGGCCTGGCCGGCGAGGTTTTTTCTCCCCGCCCCGGCACGGCCTTCGCCGCGGCGGGCCGATTGGCCGCGCTTCGTGTTCCACGCCCCTGCCGAGTGGGGTATGCTTGTGCCCTGATTTCAACCAGGCCATGCCGTAGCCGGAATACACCATGCAGGAACACTACAAGCCCCATGAACTCGAGCCTGCCGTGCAGGAATGGTGGGAGAAAAACCGTTGTTTCAACGTCCGCGAAGACGCCGCGGGCGAGAAGTTCTATTGCCTGTCCATGTTTCCCTATCCCAGCGGCCGCCTGCACATGGGGCATGTGCGCAACTACACCATCGGCGACGTCATCAGCCGTTACCAGCGCATGCAGGGCAGGAACGTCCTGCAACCCATGGGCTGGGACGCCTTCGGCCTGCCGGCGGAAAACGCCGCCCTGCAGAACAGGGTAGCGCCGGCGCGCTGGACGCGCGACAACATCGACTACATGCGCGACCAGCTCAAGCGCCTGGGCTTCGCCTACGACTGGGAGCGCGAGCTGGCGACCTGCGATCCGGATTATTACCACTGGGAGCAGTGGTTGTTCACGCGCCTCTACCGCAAGGGCCTGGTCTATCGCAAGACCGCGCCGGTGAACTGGTGTCCCCACGATCTCACCGTACTTGCCAACGAACAGGTCATCGACGGGCGTTGCTGGCGCTGCGACACCGAAGTGGAGCGGCGCGACCTGGCGCAGTGGTTCCTGAAGATCACCGACTACGCCGAGGAACTGCTGCGCGATCTCGACGGGCTCGACGGCTGGCCGGAACAGGTGCGCACCATGCAGGCCAACTGGATTGGCCGTTCCGAAGGCGTGGAGGTGGTCTTCGATATCGACGGCCGGCGCGACCGGCTCAAGGTCTTCACCACGCGGCCGGACACCCTCATGGGCGTGACCTACGTGGCGGTGGCCGCCGAGCACCCGCTGGCGGCGGAGGCGGCGCGCTACCATCCCAACGTGGCGGATTTCGTAAAGGAGTGCGCCCACACGGTCACCGCCGAGGCCGAGCTGGAGACCATGGAGAAGAAGGGCATCGATACCGGTTTCAAGGCGGTGCACCCCGTCACCGGCGAGCGCGTGCCGGTGTTCATCGCCAACTTCGTGCTCATGGGCTACGGCGAGGGCGCGGTCATGGCGGTGCCCGCCCACGACCAGCGCGACTGGGAGTTTGCGCGCAAGTACGGCCTGCCCATCCGCCAGGTCATCGAACCCCTCGACGGCGAGCCCGTCGATCTGCGCGCGGGCGCATGGGTGGAGAAGGGGCGCCTGGTCAACTCCGGGGAATTCGACGGTCTCACCTCGCAATCGGCCTTCGACGCCATCGCCGCGGCCCTGAAGAAGATGCGCCGCGGGCAGAAGCGCGTCAACTACCGCCTGCGCGACTGGGGCGTGTCGCGCCAGCGTTACTGGGGCGCGCCCATTCCCATGATCCATTGCCCGCGCTGCGGCGAGGTGCCGGTGCCCGACGAGGACCTGCCGGTGGTCCTGCCCGAGGAGGTCAGTTTCGAGGGCGTGGGCTCGCCCATCAAGAAGATGCCCGAGTTCTATCGCACCCGCTGCCCCGAGTGCGGCGGCGAGGCCGAGCGCGAGACGGATACCTTCGATACCTTCATGGAGTCCTCGTGGTATTTCGCGCGCTACGCCTGTCCCGACAGCGACGGCGCCATGCTCGACGAGCGCGCCGACTACTGGCTGCCGGTGGACCAGTACATCGGCGGCATCGAGCATGCCATCCTGCACCTGCTGTATGCGCGTTTCTTCACCCGGCTGATGCGCGACGAGGGACTGGTGAAGATCGACGAGCCCTTCACCCGCCTGCTCACCCAGGGCATGGTGCTCAAGGACGGCGCCAAGATGTCCAAGTCGCGGGGCAATACCGTCGATCCGGAGGCCATCCTGCGTGAGTACGGCGCCGATACCGCGCGCCTGTTCATCATGTTTGCCGCGCCGCCGGATCAGTCGCTGGAGTGGTCCGATGCCGGCGTCGAGGGCGCCAACCGTTTCCTGCGTCGCCTGTGGAAGCGCGTGCACCAGCACCTGCTCGGCGGCGCGGTGGCGCCGCTGGATGCCGCCGCGCTGGACAGGCGCCAGACGGCCCTGCGTCGCCGCGTGCACGAGACCATTGCCAAGTGCAGCGACGACATCGGGCGGCGCTTTACCTTCAACACCGCCATCGCCGCGGTGATGGAACTGCTCAATGCCCTCTACAAGTATGACGACGAGAGCGAGCAGGGCCGCGCGGTGATGCAGGAGGCCCTCGAGGCCTGCGTGTTGCTGCTCGCCCCCATCGTGCCGCACATCTGCCACGAGCTGTGGCGCCAGCTCGGCCACGATACGCCGGTCATCGATGCCGCCTGGCCGCGGGTGGACGAGTCGGCGCTGGCGCGCGACGAAGTGGAAATGGTGGTGCAGGTCAACGGCAAGCTGCGCGGGCGCATCACGGTACCGGCGGATGCGCCGCGCGAGACCATCGAGGAAATGGCGCAGGCGGACGCCAACGTGCAACGTTTTCTCGAAGGTCACGGCATCGTCAAGCTGATCGTCGTGCCCGGCCGCCTGGTCAACATCGTGGTGCGCTGAGCCATGTCGCTTCGCCGGCCATTCCCGTCACGCCTCGCGCTGCTGTCCATCGCCCTGTTGCTGGCAGGTCTTGCCGGCTGCGGCTTTCACCTGCGCGGCGCCGTGGAGCTGCCGCCGGCGGCACGCAAGGTGTACTTTAGCGGGTTCGCGCGGGACAGCGCGCTGGGCGTCGCGCTGGAGCGACAGGTATTGCGCAACGGCGGCCAGGTGCTGGCCGCGCCGCCGGCGTCGGCCACGGTAGCGGCACTGGGCATCGCCGTGCGGCGCAACGAGACAAGACGTAACGTACTCAGCGTCGATGCCTCGGGCAAGGCCAGCGAGTACGAACTGTCCTATATCGTTCACTTCCAGATCCTCTCGCCCGGGGGTGAAGCGCTGACCGGCGAGCAACGCATCCTGCAGGTGCGCGACCTGTTCTTCGATGCCAGCAACGTGCTGGCCAAGTCCGACGAGGAAAACCAGTTGCGCGCCGAGATGGTGGAGGCCGCCGCCAGCCAGATCCTGCGCCAGCTCGTCACGGTGGCCCGGGAGGGGACGCCGGCGACGAGGGCGCGGTGATGGATCAGGCGAAGTCCCGGCGGTGAAACTTCGCTACGCGCAACTCATGGCATCCCTCGCCGATCCCGCCGGCGCGCAGCTCGCGCCCATCTACCTCATCAGCGGCGAGGAACCCTTCCAGCTCGGCAGCGCCGCCGACGCCGTGCGCCGTTGCGCGCGCGCGCAGGGCTACGGCGAACGCAAGCTGCTGTTCGCCGAGCGCAACTTCGACTGGCAGCAGCTGGCCGCCGAGCAGGACAGCCTGTCGCTGTTCGCGGAAAGGAAGATCATCGATCTGCGCCTGCCCACGGGCAAGCCGGGGGACGCCGGCGGCCGCGCCCTGCGCGCCTGGGCCGAACGCCCCGCCGAGGACAGCCTGCTGCTGATCACCGCCGGCAAGCTGGATCGCAAGCAGCTCAGGAGTCGCTGGGTCACGGCGCTGGAGGCCGCCGGCGTGCTGGTGCAGATCTGGCCGGTGAAACACCACGAGCTGCCGGACTGGTTGCGGCGCCACATGCAGGCCCGCGGCCTGGAGCCCGATGCCGAGGCGGTGGCCCTGCTTGCCGAGCGCGTGGAGGGCAACCTGCTGGCCGCCGACCAGGCGGTGGAGAAACTGCTGCTGGTGCATGGTCCCGGGCCGGTGGATGCCGCGGCGGTCCGCGCCAGCGTCGCCGACAGCGCGCGCTTCGATGTCTTCGAACTGGTGGACACCGCGCTCGCCGGCGAGACGGCCCGCGCCCTGCGCATGGTCTACGGCCTGCTCGAGGAAGGGGTGGAGCCGGTGGTGATCAGCTGGGCGCTGGGGCGCGCCATCCGCGAGATCCTCGAGCTGGCCATGGCGGTGGCCCGGGGCCAGTCGGCGGAGGCGGCCATGGCCGGCGCGCGGGTGTGGGACTCCCGCCGCGCCCCGGTGAGCGCGGCCCTGCGCCGTCACCGTGCCGGTTACTGGGGCGCCCTGCTGCAACGGGCGGATCGCCTCGAGCGGGTAGTCAAGGGCATGGCGGCGGGCAATAAGCGCGACGAGTTGGTACAATTGGTGAGCGCCATGGCCGGCCAGCGACCGCTGCCGCTGCCTGCCGGCGAGACGGGCTGAGGCCCGTCGGCGCACCGACGCAGGGACAATGATGGATACCAGGGTGGACGTAAAACAGTACATGCACGACCTCGGGCGGGCCGCCCGCGACGCGGCGCGCCACCTCGCGCGCGCCGGCACCGCGGCCAAGAATGCCGCCCTGCTGGCCATGGCCGAGGGCATCGAGGCCCGCGAGGCGGAACTGCTGGAGGCCAATGGCCGCGACATGGCCGCCGGCCGTGAACACGGCCTCGACGCGGCGCTGCTCGATCGCCTGGAACTGACGCCCGGGCGCATCGCCGCCATGGCCGAGGGGCTGCGCCAGATCGCCGCCCTGCCGGACCCGGTGGGGGAGATCGACGAGCTGAACTACCGCCCCTCGGGGATCCAGGTGGGGCGCATGCGCGTGCCGCTGGGCGTGATCGGCATCATCTACGAGTCGCGGCCCAACGTCACCGCCGATGCCGCTGGCCTGTGCCTCAAGGCGGGCAATGCCGCCATCCTGCGCGGCGGCTCCGAGGCGCTGCACTCCAACCAGGCCATCGCCGCCATCATTCGCGATGGTCTCGAGAGCGCCGGGCTGCCGGCCACCGCCGTGCAGGTCATCGAGATCACCGATCGCGCCGCCGTGGGGGAACTGATCACCATGCGCGAGTTCGTCGATGTCATCGTGCCGCGCGGCGGCAAGGGGCTCATCGAGCGCGTCAGCGAGGAGGCGCGCGTGCCGGTGATCAAGCACCTGCACGGCGTGTGTCATGTCTACATCCATGCCGCCGCCGATCACCAGAAGGCGGTGGAAGTGGCCTTCAATGCCAAGACCCAGCGTTACGGCACCTGCAACACCATGGAGACCCTGCTGGTGGACGCGGCCATCGCCGCCGAGGTGTTGCCGGAACTGGCGCGGCGCTACGAGGAGGAAGGCGTCGAGCTGCGCGGTTGTGAACGTACCCGCGCCATTGTCGCCAGCGCCATCCCCGCCACCGAGGAGGACTGGGATACCGAGTACCTTGCGCCGATCCTCTCCATCCGTGTCGTCGACGATCTCGACGCGGCCATGGACCACCTGTACCACCACAGTTCGGGGCACACCGAGAGCATCATTACCGAGGACTACACGGTGGCGCGGCGTTTTCTCAACGAAGTGGACTCCAGCTCGGTGATGGTCAATGCCTCGACGCGTTTCGCCGACGGCTTCGAGTATGGCCTCGGCGCCGAGATCGGCATCAGTACCGACAAGATCCACGCGCGCGGGCCGGTGGGACTCGAGGGCCTGACTTCCCGCAAGTACATCGTCCTCGGTGACGGTCATATCCGCAAGTGACGCCGGAACGGGGGCGTGAGATGCCCGATATGATCGGCATCTTCGGCGGCACCTTCGATCCCGTTCACTTCGGTCACCTGCGCCCGGCGGTGGAAGTCCGCGAGGCGCTGCAACTGGATTGCCTGCGCCTCGTGCCCTGCGGCGTACCGGCTCACCGGGCGCCGCCCCTGGCCAGCCCCGAGCAACGCCTGGCCATGTTGCGCGCCGCCGTGCAGGGCGTGAGGGGACTGCGCGTGGACAGCCGCGAGATCGCCAGGCGCGGGCCGTGCTACAGCGTCGAGACGCTCGAGTCCCTGCGCGAGGCGCATCCCCATGCCGCGCTGGTGCTGGTCATTGGCATGGACGCCTTCGCCACCCTGGACAGCTGGCACCGCTGGCGGGAACTCCCCGGCCTCGCCCACCTCGTCGTGGCGCACCGGCCCGGCTGGCGGGACGAGGGCCTGTTTCGGCATCGCCACCTCGGGCCCCTCCTGCGTGACGCCTGGTGCGAAGACGTGGCGGCCCTGCGCGAGACCCGGGCGGGACGGATCTTCTTCCAGCCGGTGACCCAGCTGGATATTTCGTCCACCCGAATTCGTGCCCTGCTGGCGGCGGGCAAGGACGTGTCCTTCCTGCTGCCGGCACGGGTGATTGAAGTGATCCAACAACAGCGAATCTATACATGACAGAGACACATCCGGACTTCGCCGCCCTGCGCGCACTCGTCGTCGATGCGCTGGAGGACATCAAGGCCATCGACATCAGGGAAATCGACATGCGCGGCAACGCGAGTTTCACCGACTGCATGATCGTCGCCAGCGGCAACACCGATCGCCAGGTCAAGGCGCTGGCGCAAAACGTCATTCGCGCCGCGAAGGAGGCGGGCGTGCCGCCGCTGGGCGTGGAAGGCGAGCAGCAGGGCGAATGGATCCTGGTGGACCTCGGCGACATCGTCGTGCATGTCATGCAACCGGCGGTACGCGAGTTCTACGGCATCGAGAAACTGTGGGGCGAGGCCTCGCCGGCCAGCGCCGGCAAGGTCTGACATTGGCTCCGGCCGCGGATCGGTAAAGCGCGGTTTCGCCTGCCATGCATATCCATCTGATTGCCGTGGGCACGCGCATGCCGGCCTGGGTGGACGCGGGTTATGCCGACTACGCGCGCCGCCTGCCCGCCGAGTGCCGCCTGGAACTGCGGGAGATCCCGCTGGCGCGACGCCACAAGGGCAGCAGGCTGGAGCGCCTCAAGGCGGAGGAGGGACGCGCCCTGCTGGCGGCGGTGCCGCGCGGCGCCCTGAAGATCGCGCTGGAAGTCACCGGCCGCGCCTGGAGCACGCCGCAACTGGCGCGGGAGCTGGCGGACTGGATGCAGGGGGGCCGTGACGTGGCCCTGCTGGTGGGCGGTCCCGACGGCCTGTCGGCGGAGTGCCTGGCGCAGGCCGACCGGCAGTGGTCCCTCTCGCCGCTCACCCTGCCGCACCCCCTGGTCCGCCTGGTGGTGGCCGAGCAGATCTACCGCGCCCACTGTATATTACGGAATCATCCCTATCACCGGGAGTAGCTGGCATGATGGACGGCGCCAAGGGACGCCCCCGGGCACGCATCTACCTGGCCTCGCGCTCGCCGCGACGGCGCGAGCTGCTCGCCCAGATCGGCGTGGACACCGAGCTCGTGACGGTGGCGGTGGACGAGCGCCCGCGCGCCGGCGAGGCCGCGGAAGACTACGTGCTGCGCCTGGCGCGGGAAAAGGCCGCGGCCGGCTGGCAGGCCGTCACTGCCGCCGAACAGCCGCGCCTGCCGGTGCTGGGCGCCGACACGGCGGTGGTGGTGGACGGGGACATTCTCGGCAAGCCGGTGGATCGCGAGCACGGGCTGGCCATGCTGGCACGCCTCTCCGGGCGGGAACACCGCGTGCTGACCGCGGTGGCCCTGTGCCACGGCGAGACCGCCTGCCGTCTCAGCGAGACGCGCGTGCGCTTCCGCGAGATCGGCGCCAACGAGCGCCGCGCCTACTGGGATACCGGCGAACCGGCGGACAAGGCCGGTGCCTACGGCATTCAGGGGCATGGCGCGCTGTTCGTCCGCCATATCGCGGGCAGCTACAGTGGCGTGGTGGGCCTGCCGCTATGGGAAACAGGGGAGCTGCTCGCCGCGGCGGGGATCCGCCTGTTGTGAGACCCGCGTCATCCATGGGACGCCAGGCACAGAACTGACAACCGGAACAGCACCATGAGCGAAGAATTACTCATCAATATCACGCCCCAGGAGACGCGCGTCGCCGTGGTGGAGAACGGCGTGCTGCAGGAGGTGCACATCGAACGCGCGCGCAAGCGCGGGCTGGTGGGCAACGTCTACTACGGCAAGGTCAGCCGCGTGCTGCCCGGCATGCAGGCGGCCTTTCTCGACATCGGCCTCGAACGCACCGCCTTCCTGCATGCCTCGGACATCGTCGTGCCGGGCGAGAACGGCAACGGCAGCGGCGAGGGCGCGCGTCCCGGCATTACCAACCTGCTGCGCGAGGGGGAGATGGTACTGGTGCAGGTCATCAAGGATCCCATCGGCAGCAAGGGGGCACGCCTGACAACCCAGATCTCCATTCCGTCGCGTTACCTCGTATATATGCCCGGCGCCGATCATATCGGCGTGTCCCAGAAGATCGAGGACGAGCCCGAGCGCGAACGCCTCAAGGAGGCGGTGCGCAGCGGCATGGAAGGGCTGGAGCCCGGCGGTTATATCGTGCGCACCGTGGCCGAGGGGGTGGACGAGGAGGCCATCCATGCCGACATGCATTTCCTCAACCGCCTGTGGCTGGCCATCCAGGAAAAGATCGCCGCGCATGCCGACATCGGCCTGGTACACGAGGATCTGCCGCTGGTGATGCGCACCATGCGCGACATGGTAGGGACGGAGATCGAGCGCATCCGCATCGATTCGCGCGAGACCTTCGCCCGGGTGGAGAAGTTTGCGCGCAAGTTCATCCCCGTGCTGGCGGATCGCATCGAGTACTACCCCGGCGAGCGGCCGATCTTCGATCTCTACGGTGTCGAGGACGAGATCCAGAAGGCGCTGGAGCGCAAGGTACAACTGAAGTCCGGCGGTTACCTGATCATCGACCAAACCGAGGCCATGACGACGCTGGACGTGAACACCGGGGCCTTCGTTGGTCACCGCAACCTCGAGGAAACCATCTTCAAGACCAACCTCGAGGCGACCCAGGCCATCGTGCGGCAGCTGCGCCTGCGTAATCTCGGCGGGATCATTATTATCGATTTTATCGACATGCAGGATCCCGAGCACCGGCGCCAGGTCCTGCGCGCGCTGGAGAAGGGACTGCTCAAGGATCACTGCAAGACCCAGATCAGCGAGGTGTCCTCGCTGGGACTGGTGGAAATGACGCGCAAGCGCACGCGCGAGAGCCTCGAGCATGTCCTGTGCGAGCCCTGTTCCGTCTGCCAGGGGCGTGGCACGCTCAAGACGGCCGAGACCGTGTGCTACGAGATCTTTCGCGAGATCCTGCGCGAGGCGCGGCAGTTCGATGCCAGTCGCCTGCTGGTGCTCGCCAGCCAGGAAGTCGTGGATGTATTACTTGATGAGGAATCGACCAGTGTCGCGGAGCTTGAGGAATTCATCGGCAAGGAAATCCAGTTCCAGGTGGAAAGCCAGTACACCCAGGAACAGTTCGACGTCGTCCTGCTCTGAATTTCGTTCCCGTGTCGCCGCGGGCAGGGCGCTGCCGGTCGGCCCGCAGGCCGACCCGTTTCACGGAAAGCTTCTGGCGCAGGGGTAAACTGGGCACGTGACGGCCACCACACCACATACCACCTTGTTTCACCGCATCCTGCGCAAGCTGTGGACGCTGTTCGTCGTCCTGCTGGTCCTGGCGGCGGTGGCCATCAGCCTGGTACGTGTCCTGTTTCCCGAACTCGGCACCTTCCGCGAGGACGTGGAACGCCTCGCCAGCGAGGCCCTTGGCCACCCGGTGCGCATCAGCGAATTCGACGCCCGCCTGGTGGGGCTCACGCCCACCTTCATCTTCCGCGACATCCGTCTGGTGGACGAGGAAGGCCGCGAGATGCTGCGCTTCGACGAGGCGCGCATCGGGCTGGCGGTGATCGCCAGCCTGCTGGACATGAAGGCCGTGCCCGACGAGGTCACCGTCGCCGGCCTGGACCTGTCCATCGTCCGCCGCAAGGACGGTACCCTCTCGCTGGAAGGGATCGAACTCGGCGCCCTGCCGGCCGGCACGCCGGGTAACGGTGGCGGCACCGATGTCGCGGAATGGCTCTTCAGCCGCACCCACCTCGAGCTGACCGACAGCACCATCCTGTGGCGTGACGCCCTGCGCGGCCGGGAAGTGCTGCGTTTCTCGAAGGTGCGCGTGGTCCTGCGCTCCAGCGGCAAGCGCCACCTCTTCGACGGTTCCTTCGAGCCGCCGCCGGGTTACGGGGCGCGCGCCGCCTTCGCGGTGGATCTCGAGGGAGACATCCGTGATCCCGACAGCTGGGAGGGCGCGTTCTGGGCCAGCAGCAAGGATCTCTCGCTGGACAAGCTGGAAGACTACATCCAGGCAGAAGTTGCGCTGCCCAGCGCCGGGCGCACCGGCTTCGAGATCTGGGGGGACTTCAGCCACGGTGGATTCGACAGCGTGGAAGGCCGGCTCACCATCGAGGAACTGGCCCTGCGTCCTGCCCGGGGCGAGGTGGTTACCTTTCCCGACCTGGAAACCCTGTTCGCCGTGCGCCGCCGGAACGATGGCTGGCGCCTGGACATCGCCGACCTGCGGATCCGCCGCGGCGTGGACGTGTGGCCGCCCATGGCCTTTACCCTCATCTACGATCCGCGGGCGGCGCGCGAGGTGGAACAGCTGCGCCTGTGGGCCGAGGTCCTGCCCCTCGGTCGGCTGGCCGAGGTGCTGGCGCGCAGCGGCCTGCTCGACGACGCACAGGGCGAAATGCTCGCCGCGCTGGCGCCCGGCGGGCGGCTGGAGTCGGTGTATCTCTCGCTGCCCTCGCCCGGCGGGGAACGCAAGCAGGGCCGCACCCCCTTTGAACTGAGCGCCGTGCTGCGCGACGTGGAGGTGCAGGCGTGGAAGAAATTTCCCGGCGTGCGCCGTCTCAGCGCCCGCCTGTGGACCAGCGCGGAGCGGGGCTGGTTGCGCATCGAACCCCAGGCCACCGAGTTGCGCTTTGCCAGCCTGTTTCGTGAACCGCTGCCCATCGACGAACTGGACGCCAGCCTGCGCTGGTTCCACCATGCGGACGAATGGCACCTGGTGACGGATCGCCTGCGCGTGCGCAACGCGGATCTCACGATGCGTGCCGCCCTGCGCCTGGTGATCCCCGCCGATCCGCGCGCCAGCTACCTGGATCTCCAGGCCCGTTTCCGGAACGCCAGGGTGGCCGCGGCCTCGCGCTACCTGCCCACCGGCATCATGAAGCCGAAACTGGTCAAGTGGCTGGATACGGCGCTGGTGGGGGGCACGGCGCGTGAAGGCACGGTGATCTACAACGGCCGACTCAATGATTTCCCCTTCCACAAGGGAGGCGGACTGTTTCGCGTCGAACACGACGTGCAGGATCTGAAGCTGCTCTACCAGCAGGGCTGGCCGGCCATCGAGGCGGCCAGCGGCACCGCCTGGTTCAGTGGCACGGGTTTCGGCATCGATCTCGCCGCAGGCCGCCTGCAGGGCAATACCATCCTGGGGGCGCGGGTCGGCATGGAGGACTACCGCCGCCCCCTGCTGTCGGTGGATGCCCGCGTGCGGGGCAGCACCCGCCACATGCTGGCCTTTCTCTCCCACAGTCCCATCGCGCGCCCGGCGCATGATTTCGTCGATGGTATCGAGACTGCCGGCAGCGCGGAGGCCAGCTTCAACATGCAACTGCCGCTCAACCCCGCCATGCGCAAGGCGCATCCCCTGCGCTATGCGGGGCGCGTGGCGCTGGCGAAGGCGGCCTTCCACCTCTTCGACGGGCGCCTCAATGCCACCAACCTCAATGGCGCCATCCTGTTCTCGGAGCAGGGCCAGCGCAGCGAGGATCTCAACGGCCTGGTCTTCGGCCAGCCGGCCCGGTTCAGCGTCTATTCCACCCACATCGACGGTCTGCGACGCGACCACGTCGCCGTCAGCGCCTCGGCACAGCTGGACCTGCTGGCGCAGCGCCTCGATCTGCCCGCCTTCCGTGCCCGCCGACAGCGTGTCAGCCTGCAGGCCAACTACACCTTTGGCACGCGCAGGCGCGGCCACTACGCCCCGCCGCAACTGGTGGTGACCACCGACCTGCCGCCCGGCACCGTCGCGCTGCCGGCGCCGCTGGACGATCTCCGCGAGCCGCTGCCGGTGGTCTTCGAGGCCGTTCTCGGCAGCCGCCGCCCGGTGGCGGAGGAGGATGGCGTCATCGGCTTCGGTCTCTACCTGGGTAACCGCATCAATGCCTGGGGTGAGTTTCATCATCGCGACGCGCGTCTCGTCCCCCTCCGCGGGACCCTGCACTTCGGCGCCGGCGCGCCCGTGCCGCCGGAGGACGAGGTCTTTCGCGTCACCGGCAGCGTGGCGCGGCTGGACCTGCGCGGCTGGATGAACCTGCTGCGGCGCGAGTCCGGCTCCACGGCGCCGCCGCCCCTGCTGCCCATCCGTATCGACATGGGTGAGGTCAATCTGCTGACGGCGTCGCCGGACGCCGATACCGCCCCCGAACCCGGGCCGAAGGTGGAACGGGAATGGACGCCGCGGGACTTCCCCGCCATCGACGCGCGCATCGGCAAGCTGCGCCTCGACGGCAAGGATCTCGGTGTTGCGCGCCTGCGCCTGGAGCACACCGGCTCCGGCATCCGTCTGGCGGAATTCCGCCTTGCTTCCGACGTCATGACCATTACCGGCCAGGGCGACTGGCGCAGGCGCTTCGGCCGCCAGGACACCACCCTGCACTTCAGTACCCGCAGCAACAATGTGGGCGACATGTTCCGCCGCCTCGGCTACACCGCCATCATCGAGCAGGGCGAGGGGCAGGTGGACCTGACCCTCTACTGGCCCGATGCCCTGACGCGCTTCAGCTGGGAGAAGGCCTCCGGCACGGCGGTCATCGACCTGGCCAACGGCAACATCGTCGAGGTGGATCCCGGCGCCGGTCGCCTGCTGGGCCTGCTCAGTCTCTCGGCCCTGCCGCGCCGCCTGTTCCTGGATTTCCGTGACTTCTCAAAGGGCTTCCGCTTCGATTCCATCACGGGCAGGTTCAACATCCGCGAGGGCAACGCCTATACCGACGGCGACCTGGTGGTGAAGGGCACGGTGGGCACCGTGCAGTTGCGGGGGCGCACCGGCCTCGCGGCCAGGGACTTCGATTCCACTCTCACCGTCATCCCCGGTGCCACCGACGTGGCCGCGGGCGGGCTGGCGATCTTCTCCGACCCGGTCTCGGGCGTGGCCCTGTGGCTGCTCAACAAGCTCACCGGCTCGTCCTTCGATCGCGGCCTGGCCAGCGAGTACCGCATCACCGGCAGCTGGAAGGAACCGGTCATCGAGCGCGTCAGCGTTGAACCCGAGGAAGCCGAGCCGGAGGCGGCGCCCGCGGCGGGGCCGGACGCGGGCCCGGGCGAGGCGCCGGCGGTCACGGATCCGGATGACGATGACAGCTAGCCCTTCCGGGCCAATGCCGGGGCGCGCCATAAATGGTATCCTGCGGCCGATGTCGAGGATCCTGCTTCTTACAGCCCTGCTGTCCCTTGTGAGCGCCCCGCTGGCCGGGGAGATCAGCCAGACCCTGGGGGCGGAGCTCTGGGCACAGCCCCGTGATGGCGACAGCGTGCGGCGTTTCGCGCCGCTGCGCGAGGTGGTGTCGGCCCTGCAACAGGATCCCGAGGCCCGCCTGCTGATCCGCTATCCCGGGGGCGACGAGGGCACCCTGTGGGCCCACGAACTGCGCGGCTGGCTGGTCTCGCTGGGCGTGGCCTCACGGCGCATCGACATGATCCCCGGTGGCGTGGCCGCCGGATCGGTGCTGCTCACCGTGCGCGGCGAGCGGATCCCGCCTGAGCATCCATCGGCGGCGGCCCCGGCCACCGCCCGCCTGAACGACTGAAGAAGACAAGGGAGCAAGAATGAAGCGTGCTGCAGCCATCCAGATGGCCTCCGGCCCCAACGTGGCGGCCAACCTCACCGAGGCGGGCCGGCTCATCAGCCTCGCCGTGGAGGCTGGGGCCGGGCTCATCGTGTTGCCGGAGAACTTTGCCCTCATGGGCATGAAGGAGGCCGACAAGGTGGCCATTCGCGAGCGGGAGGGCGAGGGCCCCATCCAGGCCTTCCTCGCCGAGCAGGCCGCGCGTCACGGCGCATGGATCGTCGGCGGCACCATCCCGCTGGAAGCCGGCGATGCCGAACACATCCGCGCCGCCTGCCTGGTGTACGACGCGGAAGGCCGGCAACGCGCGCGCTATGACAAGATCCACCTCTTCGACGTGACCCTGGAGGAAAACGGCGAGACCTACAACGAATCCGAGACCATCGAGCCCGGCAGCGAGGTGGTGGTGGTGGATTCGCCCTTCGGCCGCCTCGGGCTGGCCATCTGCTACGACCTGCGCTTCCCCGAACTGTTTCGCCAGCTCGCCAACAAGGGCGTGGAACTCATCGCCCTGCCGGCGGCCTTTACCGCGCTCACCGGGCGCGCCCACTGGGAGGCGCTGGTGCGCGCGCGCGCCATCGAGAACGTCGCCTATGTGGTCGCCGCGGGACAGGGCGGCTACCACGTCAATGGTCGCGAGACCTACGGCGACTCCATGATCGTCGATCCCTGGGGGCAGATCCTCGACCGCCTGCCCCACGGCTCCGGCGTGGTGGTGGCCGACGTCGATCTCGACAAGGTCGCGCAGACGCGCCGCAGTTTCCCCGTCCTCGAACACCGTCGTATCGACTGCAAGCTCGCCTCATGAGCGTCTCCCGTCTCGACATGGCGCGCCAGGTCCTGCTCGAACCGGGCGGCCTGGCGGAAAACGATCTGGAGGCCGTGCTGGGCGGCATCCTCGGCCACAGCGTGGACCGCGCCGATCTCTATTTCCAGTCCAGCCGCCACGAGTCCTGGTTTCTCGAGGACGGCATCGTCAAGGAAGGCAGCCACGGCATCGACCAGGGGGTCGGCGCGCGCGCCATCAGTGGCGAGAAGACCGGCTTTGCCTATGCCGACGAAATCATCCTGCCGTCCCTGACGCGCGCCGCCGAGGCCGCGCGCACCATTGCCCGCGCCGGGCAGGCGCGGCGCATGCAGGCCTGGCAGACGGTCACCCCCCACCGGCTCTACCAGCCGGCCGATCCCCTCGACAGCATCAGCGCCGACGACAAGGTCGCCCTGCTGCGCGAACTGGACGCCTTCGCGCGCGCGCAGGACCCGCGCATCACCCAGGTCTTCGTCAACCTTGCCGGCGTGCACGACGTGGTGCTGGTGGCGGACAGCGACGGCACGTTGGCGGGTGACGTGCGCCCGCTGGTGCGCCTCAACGTCAGCGTCATCGCCGAACACAAGGGGCGCCGCGAACAGGGCAGCGCCGGCGGTGGCGGGCGCTACGACTATGCTTATTTCTTCGATGGCGAGCGCGCCCGCGACTACGCGCGCGAGGCGGTGCGCCAGGCGCTGGTCAACCTCGAGGCGGTGGACGCGCCGGCGGGCACCATGCCCGTGGTGCTGGGTCCCGGCTGGCCGGGGGTCCTGCTCCACGAGGCCGTGGGCCACGGTCTGGAAGGCGATTTCAACCGCAAGGGCAGCTCGGCATTCAGCGGACGCATCGGCGAGCGCGTCGCCAGTCCCCTGTGCACGGTGGTGGACGACGGCACCCTGGAAGGGCGGCGCGGCTCCCTGAACATCGACGACGAGGGCGTGCCCACCGGCCGCACGGTGCTGATCGAAAACGGTATCCTGCGCGCCTACATGCAGGACAAGCTCAACGCCGGCCTCATGGGCACGCGCTCCACCGGCAACGGCCGCCGGGAGTCCTATGCCCACCTGCCCATGCCGCGCATGACCAATACCTTCATGCTCGCCGGCGAGCACGACCCGCAGGAGATCATCGCCAGCGTCGAGCGCGGCCTCTACGCGGTCAACTTCGGCGGCGGCCAGGTGGACATCACCTCGGGCAAGTTCGTCTTTTCCGCCTGCGAGGCCTACCTCATCGAAAAGGGTCGCGTCACCGCGCCGGTGAAGGGCGCGACGCTGGTGGGCAACGGTCCCGAGGTACTCACGCGCGTGAGCATGGTGGGCGACGATCTCAGACTGGATACCGGCATCGGTACCTGTGGCAAGGAAGGCCAGAGCGTACCCGTGGGCGTGGGCCAGCCGACCCTCAAGGTGGATGCCCTCACCGTGGGTGGCACCAGCGGCTGAGCGGGCGTTCAGGCGGACGGCTCGTCCCGCTCCGCCAGCTGGCGCAGGTATCTGAACAGCAGGCGCGCCGCGCGCGGAGGCTTTGCCGCCGCCCGTTCGCGCCGGGCATTGCGGATCAGCTGGCGCAGTTGCTGGCGCTCGGCGCCGGGGAATTCCGCCAGCAGCTCGGGCAGGGCCGCGTCGCCCTCGGCCAGCAGGCGGTCACGCCAGGCCTCGAGGCGGTGAAAGTCGCGCCTCGCCGTCGCCTGGCGCTCGTCCCGGCGGGCCAGCGCCGCGGCGATGGCCTCGCTGTCGATGCGGCGCATGAGCTTGCCGATATACTGGAGCTGCCGGCGCCGCCCGCCACGGGCATGGATGCGCAGCGCCTCGCGCAGGGCGGCGGCCAGTTCCTCGGGCACCGCCAGCGACGGCCACTCGGCCTCGGGGATCTGCAACAGCGCCTCGCCCAGCGCCTGTTGCGCGTGGGCCTCGCGCTTGCGCCGTGACTTGCTCGGCAGCGCCTCGCCGTCGGTGCTCTCGCCGTCGGCGTCAGCTTCGTCGGGGGTATTCACGGGACATGGCCGGGCTGCGTGACATGGCGGGGATCATAACAGAGCCGCGCGCCGGGCAGGGCGAAACCATCTCCACGTGGCGCCGGCATGCCCGGCGTCCCTGAACACGACAAAGGAAGAAGCAGCAAGCATGTCTGATCTGACCCGTACCCTCCCCGCGGCCGTGGCCGAGGAATTCGCCGTCGAACAGTTGCGTGACTGCATCGGCCTGGTCCTGGAAGCGGCCAGGGCGCGGGGCGCCGATGCCGTCGAGGCCGGGCTGCACATCGAGTCGGGCCTGTCGGTGAACGTGCGCCTCGGCGAGGTGGACACCCTGGAGTATCACCGCGACAAGGGCCTGGGCGTGACGGTCTACCACGGCACGCGCAAGGGCTCGGCCTCGACCACGGATCTCTCCGAGCGCGCCCTGCGCGAGACCGTGCAGGCCGCCTGCGACATCGCCCGCTACACCGCCGAGGATCCCTGCAACGGCCTGGCCCCCGCCGAGCGCATGGCCCGCGAGGCGCCGGAGCTGGATCTCTATCATCCCTGGGAGATCAGCAACGAGGAGGCCATCGAGCAGGCGCGCGCCACCGAGGCCGAGGCGCTGGAGTTCGATCCCCGCATCACCAACTCGGAAGGCGCCTCGCTCAATTCCCACAGCGGCCTGCGGCTCTATGGCAACAGCCACGGTTTTCTCGGCGGCTACGCCAGCTCGCGCCACAGCCTCAATGCCGCGGTCATCGCCGAGGACGCCTCCGGCATGCAGCGCGACTACTGGTACACCGTCGCGCGCGATCCGCGGGCGCTGGAGAGTCCCGCCACGGTGGGGCGCACCGCCGCCGAGCGGGCGCTGGCGCGGCTTGGCGCCTCCAGCATGCCCACCGGGCCGCAGCCGGTGATCTTCGAGGCCGGCGTGGCGCGCGGCCTCATCGGCCACTTCCTGCGCGCCATCAACGGCAACGCCCTCTATCGCCGTTCCTCCTTCCTCGTGGACAGTCTCGGCGAGAGCCTGTTTCCCGACTGGATGCGCATCGACGAGCGGCCCCACCTGCGCGGCGCCCTGGGCAGCGCCCCCTTCGACAGCGAAGGCGTGGCCACCGCGCCGCGCGACATCGTCAGCGCCGGCGTGTTGCAGGGCTATGTGCTCGACAGCTACGCCGCCTGCCGGCTGGGCATGGAGACCACCGGTAATGCCGGCGGCACCCACAACGTCTTCGTCACCCACCAGGACATGGATCGCGCCGCGCTGCTGCGCGAAATGGGCAGCGGTATCCTGGTGACCGATCTCATGGGACAGGGCGTCAACAACGTCACCGGCGACTACTCGCGCGGCGCCGCGGGCTTCCGGGTGGAAAACGGCGTGATCACCACGCCGGTGGAGGAGATCACCATCGCCGGCAATCTGCGCGACATGTTTGCCGGCATTCGCAACATCGCCAATGATCTCGACACGCGCGGCAACATCGTCACCGGTTCCATCCTCGTCGATGGCATGACGGTGGCGGGGGACTGAGTTCAGACCAGGTAGAGCGTCGCCAGGCCGAGGAAGGCGAAGAAGCCCACCACGTCGGTGACGGTGGTCAGCACCACGGAGCCGGCCAGTGCCGGATCGGCGCCGATGCGTTGCAGGAACAGCGGGATGGTGGCGCCGGCGGCCGCGGCGATGATCAGGTTGGCGATGATGGCGAGGCCGATGACGATGGAGAGCTGGACGTCGTCGAACCACAGTCCCGCGGCGAGGGCGATGACCAGCGCCCAGAAGATGCCGTTGAGCAGGCCGACACCCAGTTCCTTCGACAGCAACATGCGCGCATTGTGTTCGCCGAGCCGTCCCAGCGCCAGCGCGCGGATGGCGATGGTCAGGGTCTGGCTGCCGGCGATGCCGCCCATGCTGGCGACGATGGGCATGAGGATGGCCAGCGCCACCTGTTTTTCGATGGTGGCGCCGAACAGGCCGATGACCCAGGAGGCGAGGAAGGCGGTGAGGAGGTTGATCCCCAGCCAGGGCATGCGGCGGCGTGCGCTGGTGAGGGAGGGCGCGAACATGTCGTCTTCCTCGTTGAGGCCGGCCATGCTCATGAAGGAGTGATCGGCCTCGTCGCGGATGACGTCCACCACGTCATCGATGGTGATACGGCCGAGCAGCTTGCCGTCTTCGTCCACCACCGGCGCGCTGATGAGGTCGCGGTTCTCGAACAGGGCGGCCACCTTGTTGGCCGGCGTGTCGGCGGGGATGGCCTCCACGTCCTGCTTGATCACTTCGGCCACCGTCAGGTCCGGGTCGTGGGTGAGGAGATCGGAGATCGCCAGCACGCCGAGGTAGCGGCCCTCCCGGTTGGTGACGAAGAGATGGTCGGTGGACTCCGGGATGCGGCCGAGGCGGCGCAGGTAACGCAGCACCACGTCGAGGGAGATGTCGGCACGCACGACGATGGTGTTGAGATCCATCAGGCCGCCGGCGGTGTCCTCCGGGTAGGAGAGCACGGACTCGAGGCGTTCGCGGTCCTGCATCTCCATGGAGAGCAGCAGTTCCTGGCGCGTGTCCTCCGGGATCTCCGGCAGGATGTCGGCGAGGTCGTCGGTCTCCAGGGTTTCGGTGGCGGCGACGATGTCCTCGGGCGCCATCTTGCGCAGCAGGGCGCTGCTTATTTCATCGGGGAGATGCAACAGCACCTCGCCCTCGGCCTCGGAGGGGATCCAGGGCCAGATCTTTTCACGCTCGGCGGCGGGCAGGGACTCGATGACGTGGGCGATCTCCGCCGGATGCAGCTCGCTGATGAGCTGCTGTGCCTGCTCGAGCCTGCCTTCGTGGAGATACTCGCTGACCTGGTCCAGATCAGTGACAAGTTCCGTGTTTTCCGTCTCCGGCGACATACCCGACCCCCGCTAAAACTGGGGGCAAGTTTAACAGGCGGGGCGGGGAAATGGCACAGTAAATGCCGGCAGCCACGCCAGTGGCGGGGAGGTCCTACTCGGGCTCGTCGAAGCGATTTTCCACCAGCGCGACGATCTCGGCGACGGCGGCTTCCTCGTCCGGTCCGTCGGCGGTGAGGACCAGGCGGGTGCCCTGGGCGGCGGCGAGCATCATCACCCCCATGATGCTCTTGCTGTTGACCCGGTTGCCGTTGCGCTCCAGAAAGATCTCGCTCTCGAAGCGCCCACTCAGGGTCACCAGCTTGGCGGCGGCGCGGGCATGCAGGCCCAGCTTGTTGATGATGACGATCTCGCGCGTGATCATGGCTGGTCCTTCCGTGGGCAGATGAGGATGCCGTCGCGTCCCCCGCTGATGGCCTTGCCGACCAGTTCGGGCAGATCGAGGTCGGGGTAGTTCATGACGCGCAGCAGCATGGGCAGATTGAGTCCGGCGACGACGGTGACGTTTTCCCTGTTCTGCAGGCAGGCGACATTGGCTGGCGTGGAGCCGTAGAGATCGGTCAGCACCAGCACGCCGTCACCCTGGTCGAGTTCCTCCACGGCGCGGGTGCCTTCCTCCACCAGCCGCTCGCGCGGCATGTCGGTGGGAATGTCGAGGATGCGGACCTCCAGCGGCAGGGTGCCGATGATGCTGCGCACGGAGTCCGCGATGGCCGTGCCGATATGTCCATGACAGACGATGAGGATGCCCACGCTCATGTCAGCTCCCGGTGACGAAGCAGCACATTGTCGTATTTTTCGGCGAAAAAGGCACGCAGGCGTTCGGCAAAATACACCGATCGGTGCTGACCGCCGGTACAGCCCAGCGCGATGGTGATATAGCTGCGATTGTCGGCCTCGAAGGCCGGCAGCCAGGTAGAGAGAAAGTCGCGGATCTGCGCGAACATCTCTTCCACCGAAGGATGGCCGGCGAGGAATTCCGCCACCGCCGCGTCGCGCCCCGTCTGGCTGCGCAGTTCCGCCACCCAGTGGGGATTGGGCAGGCAGCGCAGGTCGAAGATGAAGTCGGCATCGGCGGGCGCGCCGTGCTTGAAACCGAAGGAGAGGAACTGCACCGACATGCCGCCGTCGCGTTGTGGCCTGAGACGCATGGCGAGCTGGTCGCGCAACTGGTGGACGTTGGTATGGGTGGTATCGATGACCAGGCTGGCGGCGGAGATCACCGGGTCGAGCAACTGGCGTTCCTTGTGCAGGGCCTCGCGCAGGGGCAGTTCGCCGCTGCTCAGCGGGTGGCGGCGGCGCGTCTCGCTGAAACGTTTCAGGAGTTCGTTTTCCTCGGCCTGCAGGAAGATGATCTCGCTGCGCACGCCGCGCTCTTCGAGCTGTTCCATCAGTGCCGGGAAGTCGGCAAGATCACCGGCAAGGTTGCGCGCGTCGATGCCGACGGCAAAGCGCGGCGGCTCGTCGTCGCGGTGCTCGAGGATCTCCGTGGCGAGGCTGGGCAGCAGGCCGATGGGCAGGTTGTCGATGCAGTAGAAGCCGAGATCCTCCAGCGCGTGCAGGGCAATGGTCTTGCCCGAGCCAGACAGCCCGCTGACGATGATGAGGTTCATGATTCCTTGCCTGTCATGAGGCGCCGTTGCCTTTCGCTGAAGTCTTCGGCGGCATTATAGCCGCTTCGGCTCAGCAGGTGGTTGCGTACCGCCGCCTCGATGATGACCGCGAGGCTGCGGCCGGGGGCCACCGGCACATTGAGCTGGGGGATCTCCACCCCCTGGATATTGCGCAGCTGGTGTCCGCCGTCGAGACGGGCGCTTTCGTCGCTCAGCCTCTCGGTGGAGACGTCGAGGCGGATGATGAGCCGCAGGCGCTTGGAGGTGAGCAGGGCGTTGTCGCCGAACATGGCGCGGATGTTGAGGATGCCGAGGCCGCGTACCTCGAGAAAGTCGCGCAGCAGCGGCGGGCAGGTGCCGATGATCACCCCCGGCGTGCGGCAGGTGAACTGGGCCGCGTCGTCGGCGATGAGGCGGTGCCCCCGGTTGATCAACTCCAGCGCCAGCTCGCTTTTGCCGGCACCGCTGAGTCCGGTGAGCAACACGCCGATCCCCAGCACCTCGATGAACACGCCGTGCAGGATCTCGCTTTCCGCGGCGAGGCCTTCCAGCTGGTATTGCAGGTATTCCAGCACGCGGAGCGCCTCCAGCGGCGTGCCCAGCAGCGGCGTCATGGTGGTATCCGCCATCTCGCGCAGTTCGCTACCGGGCTCGAGGTCGTCACTGAGGATGAGCATGGCCGGGCGGGTGGCAAAGACGCTGGCCAGCCAGCCGTGGCGCGTGGCCGCATCCAGCGACGCCATGTAGGCGTGCTCGGCGTGGCCGATGACCTGGATGGGGTGGGGGCGGCCGGGATTGAGATAGTCCACCAGCCGCTGGTCCGCGGCTTCGCGCGCGGGAAAGGGGATCACCGCGTCGGCGCCTTCGCGGCCGGCCAGCCAACGCAGCCTGAGGCGTTCGCCGTGGCTGTCGAACAACTGCGCGCTGGTGAGGGGCTCGCTCATCAGGCGTCCCGTGCAGGATGCCCCGCCTGGCGGGGCGCGGGATCACGGCCGTCAGCCACTTTTCTTCGACCAGCGATCCAGTACCTCGTAGATCTGTTCGCGCGAGGTGGCGGCGCGCAGTTCCTCGCGAAACTGCTCCTCGTTGAACAGCTTCGCCAGGGCGGCAAGGATCTCGAGATGTTCATCGGTGGATTCCTTCGGTACCAGCAGGGCGAACAGGAGATCCACCGGCTGATTGTCGGCGGCGCCGAAATCCACCCCGTGGGCCAGCTTGATGAAGGCGGCCTGGGTGCGCGGGTTGTCGCCCAGGCGCCCGTGCGGGATGGCGACGCCGTAGCCAAGGCCGGTGGCGCCGAGGCGCTCGCGCGCCAGCAGGCTGTTGAAGACTTCATGGCTGCTCAGTTGCGCTTCATCGCCGGCGATGAGTTCGCTGAGTTTCTCCAGCGCGCGCTTCTTGCTGTGGGCATCGATGCCACAGGCAATGCGTTCAGGGCTGATGAGTTCCGAGACTTGCATGGTCGTTCCCGTTGCTGCCGGTCAACCGGGTTGCTGACTCTTCAGGCCACCCTCGTTGCGGTGGTGGTCGGTGAGCTTTTCCTTGTGCTTGCGTACCTGGCGGTCCAGCTTGTCGGAAAGCGCATCGATGGCGGCATACATGTCGTCGTTATCCGCCTCGGCAAACAGGTTACCACCGGGGAGGTGCAGGGTGGCTTCGGCCTTGTGGACCAGTTTCTCGACACTGAGGATGACGTGGACATTGGTGATCTGGTCGAAGTGACGCTGAATGCGTGCGAGCTTTTCCTGTACATAGTCGCGGAGGGAATCGGTGATCTCGACATGGTGTCCGGTTACGCTGAGTTGCATGATGGGCTCCTTGGATAGCGGCCGTTCAGGCCAGACGTTTTCTTTCGTTGGACGGAGGGATAGCCATGGCTTCCCGGTACTTGGCAACGGTTCTGCGCGCGACATTGATGCCCTGCTCGGAGAGGATGGCGGCGATCTTGCTGTCACTAAGCGGTTTCTGGGGTTTCTCGGCGGCAATGAGCTTCTTGATCAGGGCGCGGATCGCCGTCGAGGAACATTCCCCGCCACTGGCGGTATTGACGTGGCTGGAGAAAAAATACTTGAGTTCATAGATGCCGCGCGGGGTATGCATGTACTTCTTGGTGGTGACGCGGGAAATGGTGGATTCGTGCATGTCCACCTCCTCGGCGATGTCGTGCAGCACCAGCGCCTTCATCGCTTCTTCGCCGTATTCGAGGAAGGCGCGCTGTTTTTCCACGATACAGGTGGCAACCTTGAGCAGGGTCTCGTTACGGCTGTTGAGGCTCTTGAGAAACCACTTGGCCTCCTGCATGTGATTTTTCAAATAGGTGTTGTCGGAACTGTTGTTGACCTTCTTCATGAGGTTGGCGTAGTGCGCGTTGATGCGCAGCTTCGGCGCGGCATCCATGTTCAGCGAGACGCGCCACTTGCCGTTTTCCTTGCGCACGAAGACATCGGGGACGATGTATTCGGGACTGCTGTCGGTGATCTGGGAACCCGGCCGGGGATTGAGGGCCTGCACCACCTGGATGATTTCCTTGAGTTCTTCTTCCCCAACCTTGAGGCGGCGCATGAGTTGCGTGTAGTCGCGGTTGACCAGCAGGTCGAAGTGCCTGTCGAGCAGTTCGCCGGCCTTTTCCTTCCAGTCGATGGTGTTCGGCAGTTGCGCCAGTTGCAGGAGCAGGGACTCGCGCAGGTCGCGCGCCGCCACGCCGGCGGGCTCGAAGTTCTGGATGCGGTGCAGCACCGCTTCCACTTCCTCCAGTTCCAGTTCGTTTTCGCCACCGGCGGAGAGGCTCTCGTGGATCTCCTCGATGCTGGTGGTGAGAAAGCCGTCGTCGTTGATGGAGTCGATGATGGCCTCGGCGATGGCGGTGTCGGTATCGCTGAAAGGGGTGAGGTTCATCTGCCACAGCAGGTGCTCGCGCAGGCTCTCGCCCACCTGGTGCACCACCTCGCGCTCGCCGTCGTCCAGCGGCGCGCTGCTCACCGGCGCCGGCGGAGCGTCGTAGATGTCGTCCCAGTCGCTGTCCACCGGCAGGTCGTCGGGGATCTTGTCCGCCTGCATGGCGAGATCCCCGTCCCCGGCGGCCTCCGTCGCGGCCTCCTGGTCGAGGCCGTTGTCACCCCCCGCCTCCCCGGCCTCCACGGTGCTGCTGTCGGCCTCGCCGTCCTCGGCCAGCTCCAGCATGAGGTTGGAATCGAGGGCCTCCTGGATCTCGGTGTGCAGCTCCAGCGAGGAGAGCTGCAACAGGCGAATGGCCTGCTGCAACTGGGGGGTCATGGTCAGGTGCTGGCCGAGGCGGAGCTGTAGTGTTTGTTTCATGTTCCGAGGATCAGAGAGCCAGTCATACAACACGTTACCGGCGGGAGTATGGATAATTCTAGCAGTTTTCGTGCCGGAACACAGGTCTAGAGGCGGAAGTGCTCGCCGAGGTAGACCTGGCGGACTTCTTCGTTGTCGAGGATCGCCGCCGGTTCGCCCTCCGCGATGACCTCGCCTGAATTCATGATATAGGCGCGGTCACAGATCCCAAGGGTTTCCCGAACATTGTGGTCGGTTATTAGCACGCCGATGCCCCGCTCGGTGAGATGGGCGATTATCCCCTGAATGTCCCGCACCGAGATGGGATCGACACCGGCGAAGGGTTCGTCGAGGAGAATGAAGCGCGGATCGGTGGCCAGCGCGCGGCCGATCTCGGCGCGCCGGCGCTCGCCGCCGGAGAGACTCATGCCGAGGCTGTTGCGGATGTGCTCGATGTGCAGCTCCTCCAGCAGTTCCTCCAGCTTCTGTTCCCGCTGCAGGGGGGTGAGGTCGCGGCGCGTCTGCAGGATGGCCATGATGTTGTCGGCCACCGACAGCTTGCGGAACACCGAGGCCTCCTGGGGCAGGTAGCCCAGCCCGGCGCGGGCGCGTACGTGGATGGGCGCGCGGGTGATGTCCCGGCCGTCGAGGAGCACGCGGCCGTTGTCCGGCTGCACCAGGCCAACAACCATATAAAAGGAAGTGGTTTTACCGGCGCCGTTGGGGCCGAGCAGGCCCACCACCTCGCCGGCCCGCACCTGCAGGGACACATCGTGGACCACCTCGCGGCCCCGGTAGCGCTTGGCGAGATGCTCGGCGCGCAGTTCGCTGACGGTGCCGGCGGCGGTCTTGTCCCCCTCGCCCTCGCTCGCGGTGACGCGCCCGGTCCCGGCGGTTTCCTCCGGGACATTCACTGGCCGGCTCCTTCGGGTGGCGGGGCGGGGGGCTGGATGGTCACGTCCACCTGCTCACGCGGGTTCTGCGCCCCCTGGGCGGTGACGGTACTGTTGCGGGTGTCGAACTCGATGTACTCGCCGGCGAACTGGTTGGGGCCCTGGATGACCACCGCCTTGCCGGTGAGGAACAGGCGACCCTCCGCGGCGCGGTATTCCATGCGCGCCGCCTGGGCGTCGATGAGCTGGCCGGCGAGGCCGGTGTCCTGGCGGAAGCGCGCCGGGCGGCCGGTGACGAGGATCTTTTCCAGCACCCCGCCCGGCTGGTGGACGACGATGCTGTCGGCGGTGATGACGATGCTGCCCTGTTGCAGGCGCACCCCGCCGAGGTATTCGGAGATGCCGGTCTTCTCGTTGAGGCGCACGCGATCGGCGCGGATGTTGATGGGCTGGGCGGCATCGTTCTCCAGCGCGCGGGCCGGCGGCATGGCCAGCGACCACAGGCCGAGCCACGACAGGATCAGCCACGGCAGGGCGTGACGGCGGCGGTGATCACTGCACCTCATAGCGGGCCTCGGCATTGGCGAGCAGCTCCAGCGAGCCACTGGCGATATCGATGCGCATGCCGCGCGCGCGGATCACGGCGCCGGGCTGGGTGATCTCCACCTCCGCCTCGGTCTCGGCGGTCTTGCGCTGCGTGTCGATGCGCAGGTCGCGGGTCAGCAGGGTGAGCAGGGGATAGCGTGCGGTCTTGCGGCGTTGCAGTTCCACCGCGCCGCCCAGTTCCACGAAACGCCCGTGCCCGGTGACCAGGCCCTCCTCGGCGCGCATGGACCAGGGGGTGAGTTCCTCGCGGAACACGGCGATGAAGGGCTGGCGCATGAAGACCGAATCATTGTGCGGGTAGTGGGCGAGATAGGCCGCCTGCAGGGTGTAGTCGGCCTCGCCGGCGGCATTGAGGGCGGTGGCGGTGAAGTTTTCCATGAAATAGTCCGGCGAGCGGGATACCGCCTCCGGCCCCCTGACGAAGCGCTCCTCCACCGACTGCAACAGCCAGCTGCTCAGCCAGGCCACCACGACCACGGCGCTGAGGATCAGCAGGAAGCGCAGGCGATTGCTCATTGGGTATATTTTTCCAGTTCGCGTTCCAGCGTGCCCTGGGCGCCCATGATCAGTTCACACACGTCGCGTGCCGCGCCGCGCCCGCCGCCATGCTCGGTGATCCAGTGGGCGTGTTGCTTGACCAGCGGATGGGCGTCCTGCACGGCAATGGCCAGACCGACGCGCTTCATGACGCCGAGATCCACCACGTCGTCGCCGACATAGGCGACCTGGCTGGCGTCGAGTTCCGTCGTCGCCAGCAGTTCCTCGTAGGCGGGCACCTTGTGCACGCGGCCCTGGAAGACGTGCTCGATACCGAGACTCTGCATGCGGTGTGTCACCACCTGCGAGCTGCGCCCGGTGATGATGCCCACGCTCACGCCGCTGTCCTGCAACATGCGCATGCCATGGCCGTCCCTGGAGTTGAAGGCCTTGTATTCCTGGCCGTCGTCGCCGAGGAACAGGCTGCCATCGGTGAGCACGCCATCGACATCGAAGATCACCAGTTTGATCAGGGCGGCTTTTTCCAGTACGTCTTTCATTGTCGTTTTCCTGTTCAGACCACGCCGGCGCGCAGCAGGTCGTGCATGTTGAGCGCGCCGATGAGCCGCTTGTCCTCGTCCACCACCGGGAAGGCATTGACACGCTTGCTGTCCATCAGTTCCAGCGCACTGGCGGCGAGCATGTCCGCGCCGAGACTCAGGCAGGGGGCGGTCATGTGTTCGCGGATCCGCGCCGTCTGGATATCCACGCCGCCCTTCTCCAGCATGCGACGCAGATCGCCGTCGGTGAAGATCCCCGCCAGCGCACCCTCGGGGTCGACGATGACCGTCATGCCGAGTCCCTTGCGGGTCATCTCCACCAGCGCCTCGCTGAGCGAGGCGTCCTCGCCGACGCGCGGGATGGCCTCGCCGGTGTGCATGATGTCGCCCACGTGCAACAGCAGGCGCTTGCCGAGGCGGCCGCCGGGATGGGAGAGGGCGAAGTCGTCGGCGGTGAAGTTGCGTGATTCCAGCAGGGCCACGGCCAGCGCGTCGCCCATGGCCAGCGCGGCGGTGGTGCTGGCGGTGGGAGCAAGCCCCAGCGGGCAGGCCTCGCGCGCCACGCTGACGTCGATGTTGACGGTGGCCTCGCGCGCCATGCGCGATTCGGGGTTGCCGGTGAGGGTGATGAGCGGCACGCCGAGACGCTTGATGAGGGGAATGATGGTGAGGATCTCGTCGGTCTCGCCGGAATTGGACAGGGCCAGTACCGTGTCGGCGGCGGTGATCATGCCGAGGTCGCCGTGGCTGGCCTCGCCGGGGTGCACGAAGAAGGCCGGCGTGCCCGTGCTCGCCAGGGTGGCGGCGATCTTGCTGCCGATGTGGCCGGACTTGCCCATGCCGATGACCACCACGCGGCCCTGGCAGTCCAGCATGTGCTGGCAGGCGGCGACGAAGTTGTCGTCGATGCGCTCGAGCAGGGCCGCCACTGCCTCCGCCTCCGTGCTGATCACGGCGCTGCCCAGTTCCCTGACCTTGTCGGCATGCAATTCTGGCATGGTGCGCTTTTCCCGGTCGGCCCGTCCGGCCCCCTGGGGACTGGTCTATGCCGCCTGCTGTACGTTGTCGAGGTAGATTATACCCATGTACAGGGCATAGACACCAAGCAACAGGCCGCCTTCCAGGCGGTTGATGCGCCCCGGGCCACGGAAACCGTAGGCGAAGATGAACAGGGCGACGCTGACGCCGATCATCACCGGGTAGTCCCGGCTCAGCACCGTGTCGTCCAGCGCGTGGGGCTCGATGAGGGCCGGCAGGCCCAGCACCGCCAGCAGGTTGAACATGTTGGAGCCGATGATGTTGCCAATGGCGAGATCCGGTTCCTTTTTCCAGGCGCTCATCACCGAGGCGGCCAGCTCCGGCAGGCTGGTGCCGATGGCCACCACCGTGAGGCCGATGACCAGGTCGCTGATGCCGAGGGCCGAGGCGATGTTGGTGGCGCCCCAGACCAGCGACTTGGAACTGGCCAGCAGGATCAGCAGGCCGACGACGATCCACAGGATGGACAGCGGCGTGGTGGTATCGGGGATCTCCTGGGCGAACTCCACCTCGATGGGGTCGAGACGCTGCTTGCGCAGGCCGAGACTGATGATGCCGTAGAGGATCAGGGCGAGGCCGATGAGCAGCAGGGTGCCGTCCACGCGGTCGAGGGCATTGTCCATGATCAGCATCAGGGTGCCGAGCATGACGATGAACATCAGCGGGTACTCGCGGCGCAGGGTCTCGGAATTCACCGTCAGCGGCAGGATCACCGCCGTGGCGCCGAGCACCAGGGCGATGTTGGCGATGTTGGAGCCGATGGCATTGCCCACCGCCAGTTGCGGCGTGTGGTTGAGCGCCGAGACGATGGAGACGAGGATCTCCGGCGCGGAGGTGCCGAAGCCCACCACCGTCAGGCCGATGACCAGGGTGGGCACGCCGAGGTTGCGCGCCAGCGCGGCGCAGCCGTGGACGAAGCGATCGGCGCCCCAGATGAGCGCGACGAAGCCGCCGAGCACGGCGAGGGCGGAGAACCAGAGGGTTTCGGTCATCTTGCGTCTGTAACGGGGTTGCGTTGCCGCCGGGCAGGGATGTTCACCGGCGGGGGACTACTTCGCCTTCGGCGCGCCACCGCCTTCCAGCTCGCGTTCCAGTTCCAGCTCGAGTTCCAGGTCGGCATCGGCGTTGTCGTCGGCAGGCGGCAGCATTTCCTCCCGCGGCGGGTTGCCGTCGTAGATCTGGTTACGACGCAACTGGAAGTAAGCATCGCGCACGAAGGCATAGCGATCCAGCGCCGCCTCGTCGAGCACGCGGCTGGCGCTGAGCAGCTGGGCGCGCCGGTCGATGGTCTCGAGGATGATGGCCGAGTAGCGCTCGCTTTGGCGGTCGATATTGGTCACCGGGTCGAACTGCCAGTCCACCAGCAGGCCGCCGGTGTCACGCACCGTGCTGGGCGGCAGCAGGGGCACGATGAGGTAGGCGCTCTCCTCCCAGCCCCACACCGCGAGGGTCTGGCCGAAGTCCTCGTTGTGCTTGGGCAGGCCCAGCTCGCTGGCGACATCGAAGATGCCGAACACGCCGAGGATGGTGTTGTAGATCAGGCGGCTGAAGTCGGCGATGGCGCGCTCGAACTTGAATTGCAGCAGGTCGTTGCCCACCACCAGCACGTCGTCGAGATTGCTGAAGACGTTGGCGACGCCCGAGCGCACCGGCTGCGGCACCACCTTGCGGTAGCCCTTTGCCACGGGCTTGATGACCGCGCGATCCACGGCGTCGTTGAATTCGAACACGCTGCGGTTGTAGGCCTCCCAGGGATCGCGCGGGTCTGCCGGGCCGTCGATGCTGGCACAGCCGCCGAGTGCGAGGGCGAGCAATAGCAGCACGGACAGCCGTTGCCGGGGCCGGCGGGCCTTGAGGGGAGCAGTGAGCTGGGCGTGGTTTTTCATGCGCTGTTTCTTTACTCGTCTCCGGTTGCGATGCCGTTCAGGTCCTGCGGGTCTGCGTGGCGCCGCAGCGGCGGCAGCGATAGAGCGTCAGCAGTTTACCTTCTTTTACGTCGAAAGGCCGCTCCTTGACCGCCTCCCACTTGTGGAAGCCGTTGCGGCACAGGGTCTTGCCGCGTGCCTTCTCCCTGGCCGTCTTGCGCCGGAAAGGAATGATCTCGCTCATGGTTCCTCGCTCACAGGCTGCGAATACAGTCGGAAGTGGTGTAGCGCGGCCGCCAGCCCAGTTCCTCTTTCGCCCGCGCGGTACACAGTACCAGAGGATGGCACAGGCTTTCCAACAGGCCGCGCTCGCCGGCGGCGGGGCTCAGGCCCCGCAGCAGGGCATGGCCCGCCTCCGCCAGCGGCCGCGGCAGCGGCCATGCCCGGCGGTGGCGCAGGCGCAGCATGGCGGGGAAGGGCAGGGCCTCGTCCGCCGCTATATTAAAGGTAGCGTCCCACCGGCAGGCCAGCGCCGCCAGCAGGGCGCTGACTACGTCCGCCTCGTGCACGCACTGGATGGGACTGTCGCGCCCTGCGGCCAGGTAGAAGGGCTGGGCCAGCATGCGGCGCAGCAGCGGCTGGCAGTGGGGACCGAGGATGACGTGGGGGCGCAGGCGCACCACCACCGGCCCGTCCTCCCCCGCCAGCTCGTCGAGGGCCGCTTCCATGGCGGCCTTGTCCTCGGCGTAGGCGAAGCCGGGCAGGGGTCGGCGCGGCGCCGACTCGGGCACGCAACGGTCATCGGGCTGGGGGCCATAGACCGCCGCGCTGGACAGGCACAGCAGGCGCGCCACCCCGGCGCCGGCGCAGGCGGCGAACAGGCGGGCGCCGGCCTCGACGTTGACGGCGCGCCGCGCCGCCCGCGACAGGCGCCGCCCCCGGGCGTCGCGGGCGATGACGGCGAAGGCGAGGTGGATGACGGTATCCATTCCCGCCACTTCCGCGGCCAGGTCGGCAGTGCGCAGGTCCCGCCGGCGATGGCGGTAGCGGGGATGCCGGAGCAGGGCCGGGCGCCAGTCGAGACCGGTGACCGAGGCCACGCCGGGGTGGTGGAGCAGGGCCGGCAGCAGGACCCGTGCCAGGTGGGCGCTGGCGCCGGTGACGAGGATCTTCACGCCTCGCCCTCGAAGTGCGGCAGGACCTCGCGGGCGAGCAGTTCCAGGCTCTCGCAGACGATCCCGTGGGGCAGGCCGCCGGCGCCCACCGCGCACAGCACGCGATCCACCCCCGCCCCCGCCAGGGCCGCCAGCTTGCGGCGGCAGTGGGCGGGATCGCCCACGATGACCAGCCCCAGCAGTTCCAGGGTCTTGAGCGAGAGGGTCTTCTCCATCAGCGGCGCCAGGCGGCCGAGGCGGCGGTAGTATTCGTAGCCCGCGTAGAGTTCGGCCAGCACCGGTCGCGTGTGCTGCAACAGCAGGCGGTAGAACCACGGCATGCATCGGCGGCCCAGTTGCCGCGCGCGCCGGTCGTCCTCGAGGCACAGGATCCCCAGGGTCATGGCCGCGCGGGGCGGCGCGGCGTGGCCCGCCGCCTGCCAGGCGCGACGGTAACGGCGCAGATCCTCGCGCACCATGAACCAGGGCTTGAAGGGTCCGGCCAGCACGCCGAGGCCGAGCCCGGCGGCCAGCTCGAAACTCTCCGGGCTCACCGCCGCGAGCCACAGGGGCGGGTGGGGCCGCTGCACCGGGCGCGGGTGAACCGTGACGGCCTCGGGCAGGGTGTAGAAGGTCCCCGCGTGGCTGACGGGGCCGGGGCCGAGGCAGGCGCGCAACAGCTCCAGGGCCTCGCCCATCTGCGCGCGGCTGTCGGCCATGGGGGCGGCGAAGACGCGATGCTCCAGCGGCGAGAAGCCGCGGCCGATCCCCAGTTCCACCCGCCCGCGGGAGAGGATGTCCAGCGTCGCGACGCGCTCGGCCACCTGCACCGGGTGGTGGTAGGGCAGGGGCACGATGCCGAGGCCGAGGCGCAGGCGCGTGGTGCGCTGGGCGGCGGCGGCGAGAAAGAGATCCGGGGCGCTGCTGTGGGAGTACTCGGGCATGAAATGGTGTTCCACCAGCCACGCCGCGCCGAAGCCCAGTTCGTCGGCCAGCGCCAGCTCGGCGAGGGTGTCGTGGAACACCGCCTGCTCGGCGGCGTCCTCGACGCCCGTGTAGCCGGGTACCGCCAGTTCATAGAAGAGATCGAATTGCATGGCTCGTCCCGCGCGGCAGCGGCCGCGGCGCTGCGCCGGGCATTGTCTGCCGCGCCGCTGTCCGGTAGGGTGTAGCGCGAGCCATGCATGGTAATGCATCCTCCGCGATGCCGTACAGAACCCCCGACAGGACCCGCCGCATCCCATGACTGATCCTCTCACCGAGCACCGCGTCCTCATCGGTGCGGCCGACTGGCGCTATCCCGCCTGGACGGGTGACTTCTATCCCGAGGACCTGCCCGAGGACTGGCGGCTCGGTTACTACGGCAACGAATTCCCGGTAGTGGGGATCCCGCCCGACTATGTGCTGGATACGGCGGGGCTCGCTGCCCTGGAAGAAGACAGCGACGGCACGCCAGGCTTCGTGGTGCGCATCG